>ENA-OOXJ01000131-OOXJ01000131.1-human-gut-metagenome-genome-assembly--contig:-NODE-131-length-68431-cov-13.824412_pt1 | contig 68431 bp, 77 predicted proteins | sample MGYA00241587_ERZ501343 | MGnify/ENA primary metagenome ERZ501343 (study PRJEB25962, sample SAMEA2042918) | human gut metagenome | biome: human gut; feature: human-associated habitat; material: faeces... | reverse complement strand
TTAATGCCATCTTAATGTTCTGCGGATAAATTGACTTCTCTCGCTGAATAGTAACAGTTAATATATCTAATAGATATATTTGATTATTTACTTACAGCCTTGTTTTTAATAAAATATAACGCATGTGGGGATTAGTTTAAATTCAGGCTTCGTCAACACGATTGTCTAAACAATCCGGTCCTGAATGAGTCAATTTACGAGACCATCATTATATTTAAGGAGGGTTTATGGAAGAAAAAGAAAATGTAGCAACTAAAACTTCTAGTTTAGATAATGCTACCTTACAAGCCGAGACTCTAAGCATTCAAGATGCTGAGACGACATTCCAAACAAACTTTAAAACTGGATTAAGTAGTGAAGAAGCCAAAAAAAGATTAGAAAAATATGGTCCTAATAAGCTTCAAGAAAAGAAAAAGAAGACTTGGATCAGAATTTTCTTTGAGCAAATGGCTAATCCAATGATTTATGTTTTATTTGCGGCAATCTTAGTTACAATTGGCATTTCTATCTATGAAACAGTTATTCACGGTTTTGACTTTTTCAATGTTGGAGATTGGCCAGACGTTATTATTATTCTTGCTGTTATCGTAATGAATTCCATTATTGGTACAGTTCAAGAAGTTAAAGCTGAAATTTCTCTTGAAGCACTTAAAAATCTTTCTTCACCAGAAAGTACCGTTTTAAGAGATGGAAAAAGATTTAAAGTTAAATCTGCTGAATTAGTTCCAGGTGATATCGTTATTTTAGAAGAAGGCGATACAATTGGAGCTGATTTGCGTTTAATCGAAGCTGTTAATCTTAAAGTTAATGAATCATCTTTAACTGGTGAATCAGTACCTGTTGAAAAAGATGCTTCTATTACATTCTCTGATACAGTTGCTATTGGCGATAGAGTTAATCTTGCCTTTATGTCTACCCCAGTAACTTATGGTAGAGGTGTTGGTGTTGTTTCATCAACTGGTATGAACACCCAAATTGGTAAGATTGCTAAAGCTTTAGATAGTGAAGAAGAAGTTGAAACTCCACTTCAAAAATCACTTGATAACTTATCAAAAATTCTTGGGTTAATTACTTTAATTGTTGTTATCGCTGTTTTAATCGTCGATATTATTTGGATTTTTGTTGAAGGGCATGGCAGTGAAGTAGAGGCTTGGATTGAAGCTGTTTTATCATCAATTGCTCTTGCTGTTGCTGCTATTCCAGAAGGACTTGCTGCAGTTGTTACAATCGTTCTTTCAATTGGTGTTCAAAGAATGGTTAAGGTTAATACTGTTGTTAGAAAACTTCCTAGTGTTGAAACTCTTGGAGCAGTTAGTGTTGTTTGTTCCGATAAAACTGGTACATTAACACAAAATAAAATGACTGTTGTTCAAGCTTATGTTGATGATAAATATTTCATTAGTGAAGACTTTAAGAAAGAAAACGAATCAGCTGATTTAAAACTTTTAGCTGAAGGCATGTCTTTATGTAGCAATGCAACAGTTGATGAAGGTTTATTTGGTGATCCAACTGAAATTGCTCTTGTCGCCTTTGCTAATCAATTTGATTTACATAAGTCATTCCTTGAAGGTAGAACTCCAAGAATTGATGAATTACCTTTCGATAGTGTTCGTAAAATGATGAGCACAAAGCATCAATTAGAAGAAGGCACAGTTATTTATACAAAAGGTGCTTTAGATTCTATTTTGGCTCGTACTATTAAGATTTTAGATAATGGTGTTGAAAGAGACATTACACCAACTGATATTGAAAAGATTAATACTGCTAATAAATATTTCTCTGATAAAGCATTAAGAGTACTTGCTTTGTCTTATTCAAAGAGAGAAAAAATTGATGAAACTGATTTAGTTTTTGTTGGTCTTGTTGCAATGATTGACCCTGCTAGACCTGAAGCTAAACCTGCTGTAAGCAAATTTAAAGAAGCTGGCATCACAACAGTTATGATTACTGGTGACCATAAAGATACTGCTTATGCAATTGCTAAGGATTTAGGAATTGTTGAAACAATCGATCAATGTATGCTCGGAAGTGAAGTTGATAAATTAAGTGAAACTGAACTTTGCGAAGCTTGCAAGAAGACAAGAGTTTTTGCTCGTGTTTCTCCAGAAAACAAAGTTCAAATTGTTAAAGCTTTCCAAGCTAATGGTAATATTTGTGCTATGACTGGAGATGGTGTTAACGATGCACCTTCATTAAAAGCTGCTGATATTGGTATTGCAATGGGTATTACTGGAACTGACGTTGCAAAAGGTGCAGCTGATATGGTTCTTACTGATGATAACTTTGCTTCTATTGAAAAAGCAGTTGAAGAAGGTAGAGGAATTTATGCCAACATCAAAAAGACCGTTATCTTCTTATTAAGTAGTAATATTGCAGAAGTTCTTGCCATGTTTATTATCATTTGTCTTGGACTTCCTGCTCCATTAATTGCTATTCACTTATTATGGGTTAACTTATTAACCGATTCTCTTCCAGCTATCGCTTTAGGTATGGACCCACGTGATCCTAATATTATGAGAGAACAACCTCGTGATCCTAAAGAAGGAATATTTGCAAGAGGCGGAATGAAAAACACTTTATTATATGGGGCAATTCTTACAATTGGTGTTTTAATTTCTTACTTTAGTTGTGCTTGGTTACATGATGCATATTCATTTATGGAAATTAAAGATTTATATGCTTCTAATCCTGACGTTTTACATCAAGCTCAAACAATGGCCTTTACAACTCTTGCCTTCTCTGAATTATTCCACATGGTTGGTATGAGTGATGTTAATAGATCATTTGTTCACGTCTTTAAAGACAAGAACTGGATGATGCTTGTGGCTTTTGCCGCTGGTATTATCTTACAACTCTTTGTTATTGAGACTCCTGGGGTTCAAGATTTATTTACAACCGCAAATCTTTCATGGGATGAATGGCTTATTACTTTAGCCTTCTCAGTTATTCCATTAGTACTCCATGAAGTTATTGTTGGAATTAGATTCTTAAAGAGAAAATTTGCTAAATAAAATTTAATTATCTAAATGATAATTTAGTTAAATTACACTTTCAAAATGAAGAAAAAAGAGACTTCGCTTGAAGTCTCTTTTAATTAAGCTTAATTGATGTGACCTAACACATCGTAGTAAGTAACGTAAACGTCGATAAGCTTTTCAACACCACTTTCATTTCTGTTTGGTCTTTCGTGTATATCGGAGCTACGTTTACTTACTCTTCTAAATAACTTAGAAAGCATAAGTTTCCTTCCTCCTTTTAATTAATGCCTATACTTAGGAGTGGTGCCTCCTTTTCTAGGGAAGATTAATTATAGAGCAAGTTGAAACTTTGTCAAATGAAATATTTAAAAAAGTGCTTATTAAAAGAAGGAAAGCGCTTTACTATAGGTAAGTCTTAACAAAATGAATTGCATAGTTTATCCATGTTTTAATGAATGGATCAATATTAGCAATATCTTTTTCACTAACAATTTCATTAGCAAGACTTAAACCATGGGCACCATTTGGGAAAAGATGAAATTCACAAAAAACTCCAAGTTCTGTAAGCTTTTTAACTAAATTTATACTATTTAAGCAAGGAACTACGTTATCATTTTGAGTCGTCCAAACAAAAGTTTTTGGAAAAGAAGAAGTACAGTTTTTAATAATATCAGTTTCTTCTAAATGATCAGGCATATTTCTTCTTAAGGCTTTTAAATTCGCATCAAAAGGATTATCTTTTCCAGTATAAACAACTGGATAAGAAAGAATACAACCATTAACTTTAATAAGTTCTTTGTTTTTTCCAATTAAGCTTGCAAATTTTTCGCTTTCAGAATTCATCGATGTAAAAGCGGCAAGATGACCACCCGCGCTAAAACCCATCACAGCAATTTTGTTAGGATCAATATTATATTTTTCAGCATTTTCTCTAATATAAGCTAATGCAGCAAAAGCTTCAACAAACGGATAAGGATATTTAAATTCAATAACTGAATAAGTAAGAGTAAAAACGGCAATGTCTTCACTTATTAATTTAAGGGCAATAGGTTCGTTTTCTCTATCACTTACAAATTCATATCCGCCACCTGGAAATACTAAAATACATTTTCTTTTTCTACCTTTAGAAAATTCATCGAAGTTATCAGGAATATAACTTCTTAAAATTGCTTCGCTTCTAATCTTTTTATTAAGATATTTAAGCTTTAAAACTTCATGTTTCATCTACCTTCTATGACCTCCTATTTGATTATGTCTTTCTCGTATTGTAGATTCTTTTTTAAGGCTAGAACCACGCAAAGCCTTATTTTTACCATATTTTTTATATATTTCATCTAAAGCTTGATATAGATTTCTTTCTTTATCAACTGCTTCAAGATTTTTAAATAATGAGAGTTGCTCGGTTTTTCTTTCGACTAAGCCACCAAAAGAAATACCAACCTGTCTTATAAATCCATCTTTAATATTGTTATCAAATAAATATAAAACTGCATTATATAAATCACTATTTAAGTCGGTTGGATCAACTTTTAGTTGATGAGCAAAAGGAGCAAGATTGCTAGTAAAAGAGTAGCGAATCATTAAAGAAACTCCCGTTGCTTTTAACTCTGTTTGACGAAGTCTAATACATAATTCATCGACCATTTCTTTTAAAATTAATCTGGTTTCGCTAACTGTATAATCTCTCATTAATACTTGCCCAAGTGAAAGATTCTTATTTACAGGAATATATTTATCTCTTATATCGCTTTCATCTCGGCCGTTAGCATGTTCGTATATGTCTTCTCCAAGAATACCAAATTTCTCAATTAAAATTTCTTTAGGGTAGTGAGCAACGTCATAAACCGTATATAAACCAAGTTTATTTAACCTTGCCTCGAATCCTCGTGATATTCCCCAAACTTCACTAAGTGGTTTAAGTGGCCAAAGTTTATTTGGCACGTCTTTATAGTCCCATAAAGCGATGTAATCCTTGGCGTTTTTGGCCTCTTTATCATCAGCCATTTTAGCTAAAAACATATTTGGACCAATCCCACAAGTACCGATCAAACCAGTTTGAGTATGAATTTTTTCTAATATTCTTTTACATAATTCAATTGGAGTGCATTTATATAACTTTAGATATGGACCAATATTTAAAAAAGATTCATCAATAGAATAGACGTGGATATCTTCTTTACCAACAAAATCTAAAAAGATAGAGACAATCTCGGCACTTTTTTTGACGTATTTTTCCATTTGTGGTTTTGCATAAATCATTCCAGGAATATTTTGAGGCAAATCTCTCCTTCTTAATCGAGAGGGAACGCCTAAACTTTTTAGATATGGCGATACGCTTAAAACAATGGTTGCCCCTTTCCTTTCAGTATCAGTAACAGCTAAAGGAGTAGTAAAAGGATCAAGTCCTCTTTCAACACATTCAAATGTTGCATAGTATGCTTTCAAGTCAATTACGGCTACCCATTTTTCCACGACATTATTTTAATATGTTTTAACTGCTAATTTAAGATATCAAATTTCAATATCAAAATTTAATACGATTTTTGCAGACTTATTTTTGTATATAGCGCGAATTTAAAATAAAAAAAATGAAAAAATTACAATCAAATTTAAATTTAGATTGTATTAATAATAGACAAGCGTAATGAAAAGAAAATACTTTTCTAATTTTTTAACATAGGTTATTTAATTACTGCTTAAGCAGTCTATGAAAATAACATAAATTTGATAAAATAAAGATAAGATATTTTACTTACTAAGAGTTTAAATTTTAAAGGGGTTGTGTATGGAAGAAATCAACTTTAAAAACCGCTTCAATGATGTTTTATTTGGCACATCTTGGGAGATTGAGTCTCCAAAAGCAATAGTAGTTATCGTTACTGGAATGGCAGAACATTCAAGGCGCTACGATGATTTTGCTAAATTTTTAAATGGCAACAATTATTCTGTTTATTGCATTGACCATTATGGGCAAGGTGTTGGTAAAAATGGTGAACTTGGCAATCCTGGGAGAGATTACTTTTTTAAGATGCAAGAAACAATTAAAGAATTTGTCTTAAAAAAGAAAGCTGACACTGGCTTAAAAGTTTATCTTTTTGCTCATTCAATGGGGAGTTTTGTTACTCAAGGATTCATTGAGAAATATTCTAGAGTAATTGATAAAGTTGTTTTATGTGGAACAAACGGACCTAATCCACTTGTTAAATTTGGCTATTTATACACGAAAATCTTTATTAATAGCTATAACTACAATAAAACAGCAGGGTTTATTCATTCTTTATCAATTGGGGCATATGAAAAAAGCGTAAAAGAAAGAAGAAGTAATAACGATTGGATTTCATATAATAGAGAAAACGTTGATCGATATGATAAAGATGAATTTAGTGGTTATCGACCAACTAATGGTTTTTATAAAGAATTTATGAAAGGCTTAGTCTCCATTCAAAAGAAGAAAAATGTAGCCTCTATATCTAAAAACTTACCTATTTTAATAATTGGTGGCAGTGATGATGCAGTTGGTAATTTTGGAAAAGGATTAGAAAAACTTGCTTCTTTATATAAGAAATATAATCTCAATGTAAAACTAATCATCTATGAAAAAATGAGACATGAGATTCTTAACGAAAAAGATAATTTAAAAGTTTATAACGATATCCTTAATTTCTTTAATCTTTAATTATTATTTACAATTTAAAATAATCGTTTAGAATATTTTTTGTCTTTATTATTTAGTTCTTTTTTGGGAAGAAAATCAAGAGTATTTTACACTAATTTTCTCCTTATGCAAACGAAAAATAATCATTTTTAATGTGGCCATAATATGAAAGTGTTTTCTTAAATTTTAATATCTTTTTAACTATTAATTGCTCTCTAAATGTTATTTAATATATGAAATAAATCAATTGGGATTTAGTGTATAAGCGATTATAAACGGCAATCGCGTCTCTACCCTTAAGCCTTATTAAGGACTACACAAATCAAGTATTCGTCTGCAATACTAGTGGAGAATCAACACCGTTTCCTAAAGGATTTATAAGAAAGGTTTTTCTTTAATTAGGAGGAATTTAGAATGAAGAAAAATAGACTTCTTGGTTTAGCCGTAGTTTTATTTGGCACTGTTGGTGTTATGACAAGTTGTGGTAATACAACTGCTGAATACGCACTTATTACTGATGTCGGTGATATTGATGATGAATCATTTAACCAAACATCTTGGGAAGCTTTAAAAGATTTCTGCGAAGAAAACGACAAAACTTATGCTTACTATAGACCAACCGAAGACTCAACAGCAGCAAGACTTGTTCAAATTGATCAAGCTGTTCAAAGAGGCGCAAAAATCGTTGTTTGCCCAGGCTACTTATTCGAAGATGCTGTTTATGAAGCTCAAACAAAATATCCTGAAGTTAAATTTGTTTTAATTGATGGTAAACCACATACTGCTGATGGTAAGACTTACGAGACTAAAGACAACACAGTTTCTATTATTTTTAAAGAAGAAATTGCTGGTTATTTAGCTGGTTATGCTGCTGTTATGGATGGCAGCACCAAACTTGGTTTCTGTGGTGGTATGGCTGTTCCTGCAGTTCAAAGATATGGTAGCGGATTTGTTCAAGGTGCTGAGCAAGCTGCAACCGAATTAAATGTTACCGGTACATTAGATTACTATTATGCTGGCGCTTTTGCTGCAACTGATGCTGCTACAACCTTAATGAAGTCACTTTATGCTGCCGGAACTGAAACAATCTTTGCTTCTGGTGGTAAAGTTTATTTATCTGTTCAAGAAGCTGCTAAGGAATATCCAAACGCTAAATGGATTGGTGTTGACGTTGATCAATCTCCTGTTGACACAAAAGTTCTTACTTCAGCAATTAAAGGTTTAAGAGAATCAGTTACTTCAGCATTAGAAGTTTATAACGAAGATGCTTGGGAAGATATTGCTGGTAAAGATTACACTTTAGGTCTTGATTCCGAATTTGGTAATTTAGATAAAATGGATTATGTTGGTATCCCAACAAGTGAAAGTGCTTGGAGATTCGAAACTTTCACTAAAGATCAATACAACGCGATTTTAACAAAGATTAAAGATGGCGATGTTACTATTAGTGACAGTGTTACTGATGCTCCAACCACATCAAAATTAAAAATTACCTGGCATACTCCATTTGCTGGTTCAGAAGATTAATAATTTGTACGTTTTAGAGGAGGAGTAGTTTTCTCTTCCTCTTTTTTTATCAATGGAAGGTATGGTAAAGAATTATGGCAGAAAATTTCGCAATTGAGATGGAACATATTTCTAAATCTTTTCCTGGAATTAAAGCAAATGATGATATCACACTTCGATTAAAGAAAGGCGAGATACATGCTTTGCTTGGTGAAAATGGTGCTGGTAAGTCTACACTTATGAGTATTCTTTTTGGATTATACTCGCCTGATGAAGGCACTATTAAAGTAAATGGAAAAGAAGTAGAAATTAAAGACCCAAATTATGCAAATGATTTAGGCATTGGTATGGTTCATCAGCATTTTAAACTTGTTGATGTTTTTACACTTTTAGAAAATATTATTTTAGGAAGTGAACCTGTCAAATTCAAATTTCTTCTTAATAAAGCAAAAGCTAGAGAAAAGATAAAAAGTATTTGTGATAAATATCAGCTCGATGTTGATTTAGATGCTAAAGTTGAAGACGTAAGCGTTGGAATGCAACAAAAAACTGAAATTATTAAAATGCTTTATCGTGATAATGATATATTAATTTTTGATGAACCTACCGCTGTTTTAACTCCTCAAGAAATTAAGGAGTTGTTAGAGATAATGAAAAATTTAGCTGCTGAAGGCCGCTCAATTTTATTTATATCACATAAACTCGATGAGATTATGGCTGTTGCCAATACTTGCAGCGTTTTAAGAAAAGGTAAGTTAGTGGCGACTTTAGATGTCGATAAAACAAATAAAGAAGAGCTATCGACTTTGATGGTTGGTCGTAGCGTTTCATTTTCCATTGATAAGAAAGACTCAGTACCTGGTGACAACATTTTAAAAGTAAGAAATTTAGTATTACAAAATAAGATTCATAAAGATCTCAATATTGTTGATGGAGTTTCTTTTAATGTTAGACGTGGTGAAATTGTTTGTATTGCTGGAATAGACGGAAACGGACAAAGTGATTTGGTTTATGGTATAACTGGATTAGAAAAAGTAAAAGGCGGGAAAATCTATTTAAATAATTTTGATATTACTAATAAATCTATATTTGAAAGAAATAATTTAGGTATTTCTCATATCCCTGAAGATCGTCATAGACATGGTTTAGTTCTAGACTATTCTTTGGGGTATAATAGTGTACTTGAAAATTATTGGACACCAGATTTTGCAAAGTATAAGTTCCTAATCAATGAAAAAGCAATTGCCGAACATGCTGATAAATTAATCGAAAAATACGATATTAGAAGCGGGCGTGGGCATGACACAATTGTTAGAAGTATGTCTGGAGGAAATCAGCAAAAAGTTATTGTAGCTAGAGAAATTGATAGAGATCCTGACTTATTGATTGCTGTTCAACCTACTCGTGGACTTGATGTTGGAGCAATTGAATTTATTCATAAACAAATTGTAGCTGAAAGGGATAAGAATAAAGCAGTTTTACTTGTCTCTTTTGAACTTGATGAAGTATTTAATTTAGCTGACAGAATTCTCGTTATGTTTAAAGGCAAAATTGTTGGTGAGTTTAATCCAAAAGATGTTACTCGTGAAGAACTAGGTTTATATATGGCTGGTTCTAAATCGAATTATAACTTTGTTGATGATGAAAACAGGGAGGAAACCAATAATGAAGAAAATTAAAGAAGTCTTTAATAAAATTGCCGATTGGTTTAAATCCTTGCCAAATAAATTTAAATTAATTGGTGATTGGTTCAAAAAGACACCTGAACGATTAAAGAAAATTGGCACTTATTGCAAAGAAATCCCTGCAAAAGTTAAAGATTTTCCTCAAAAAGTTAAAAATTATCCTTATAAAGAACTACCTGGGAAAGTTAAATTACTATTTACTTCGGATGGAGCAATAAAATTATATTCCTCCCTTGGATGTATTATTGTTAGTTTAATAATTGGGTTAATAATTTTAGTTGGAATTGATCCTCAAAATGCTTTCCCTGAATTTTTGAATTTAATCGCAGGTGGTATGACTTTTGGATCAACAAGTTTTTTTGCAATCTTAGCAAATGCCGCTCCTTTACTATGTTGTGGACTTTCCATTGTTTTTGCTAATAAAACAGGAATGTTTAATATTGGAGTGGCTGGTCAATACGTAATAGGAATCTTTGGAACACTTCTTTTTGCGCTTCAATTTGGTTCACCTTGGTATGTTTGCTTATTGATGGCAATGATTTTTGGAGCTGTTTGGGGCATGATTCCAGGCCTATTGAAAGCTTATTTTAATGTTAGTGAGGTTCTTTCTGGTATTATGCTTAACTGGATTGCTTTATTTTTTACTAATTATTCTTTCCAAACTTACTTATCTTCTTGCGTTAATATTAGAGACGGTTCTAAAACATTTAAACTTGCCGAAGCTAATCCATCAGCACTATTGCCAGATTGGAATTTAAGAAGTTCGACCGGTGGTTATTTTTCAATAGCAATTATAATCGCAATTATTGCTGCTTTGCTTATTGCTTTTATAATCAGAAAAACAACTTTAGGTTACCAATTAAAAGCAAGTGGCTTAAACAAGGAAGCAACAAGATATGCTGGTATTAAAGATAAAAGAAATATTGTTATATCTTTAGCAATTAGTGGAGCTCTTGCTGGACTAGGTGCTTCTCTATACTATTTGGCTGATTTAGAGCAATATTCCGTTCAAGCCTCTAGTTCGTTGCCACAATTACCTTGGAATGGTATTATTGTTGGCTTTTTAGGGCAATTGTCGCCATTAGGAACAATATTTGCTACATTATTTACTTCTTTAATTACTCAAGGATCTAGATTCATGTTGCAACAAAGTTTCCCTGCAGAAATTGCTAACATTATCACTGGTATAATTGTTTATGGAAGTGGTCTTACAACCTTCCTTATTTATGTAGCTAATAAATATTGGTTTAAAAATAAGAAAAGAATACATAGAGATAGTAATCTAACGGCAACTGTTGATCAAAATAATACGGTTGCTAGCATTGACTTAGAGAATTCTTCTCAAATCGAAGATTCAAATAACGAATCAGAAGATATTAAGGAAGGAGGCAATTAAAATGGATAGTCAAATTTTGTTACTCATTTCCTACATGCTTACTTTTTGTGTTTCATTAATGTTTGTTGCATTAGGTGGCATGTTTTCTGAAAGATCAGGCGTAATTAATATTGGTCTTGAAGGTATTATGGTAGTCGGCGGCTTCTTCGGTCTTCTTACCTTAAGCGGCTTAAGCGAATCAGGATTGCCAGGCTTCTTGATTGTTATTTTAACAATACTTGTAGCTATTATTGCTGGAATGATTTACTCCTTACTTTTGGCAATTGTTTGTATTCAATTTAAAGCCGACCAAACTCTTGTAGGCACTGCATTAAACCTTATCGCTACAGCTGTGACTTTAACAGCAACGAAGAAGATGAGTGGTGGCGCTGCAACTACTATACGTTATGATTCTAGTTTATTTGTTTATCACCCAGGTGGAAATCCAAACTTCTCAATCAATTTGTTCTTTTTTATAGGAATTGTAGTCTTAATTATTTCTATTTTCGTATTATATAAATTAAGATTTGGCCTAAGATTAAGAGCTTGTGGGGAAAATCCTTCTGCTGCTGATAGTGTTGGCATAAACGTGAAGAAATATAGATATGCAGGTGTGCTTATTTCTGGAGCTTTAGGCGGACTCGGTGCGTTGGCCTACATTATACCTACAACTTCAACGTGGAATGCTTCAACTGGTGTAGCTGGATTTGGTTTCTTAGCTCTTGCCATTATGATTTTTGGTCAATGGAAACCTCTAAGAATTGGAATCATTTCATTATTCTTCTCATTCTTCTTATCTTTGTCTTATGTTTACTATGGCATTTTCTCTGCGCTTGGAATAACTGTATCTGCAGAAAATGGTGTTACATCAGAATTGTTTAGACTTATTCCTTTCTTGGTTTCTTTAATTGTATTGGTTTTCAGCTCGAAAAAATCGAGGGCTCCAAAAGCGGAAGGTATACCGTACGACAAGTCTAGCCGATAATAATCGAATTGTTTTGAAAATGTCTTACCAATAAGGTAAGATATTTTCGCTTATTAAAGGAGTCTAGCATGATAAAAGATATTTTAGTTTTCTCATTAACTTCTAATGTTGCGTTAACAAAAAGTGTCTGTGCTTTGCTTGGCATAGAAGCAAGTAAGAGTGAGGTGCACCATTTTGCCGATGGCGAATGTCTTGCGACATCTCTTGCTGATGTTAGAGGTAAAAAAGTTTATATTATTCAATCCACCTGTAAGCCAGTCAATGATCGAATCATGGAAACATTGATTTTTATTGATGGTGTTAAAAGAGCAAATTGCCGTGAAGTAACGGTTATCATGCCTTATTATGGGTACGCTAGACAAGATAGAATTGCTCATATTAATGAGCCAATTAGTGCAAAACTAGTAGCAGATTTATTTACAAATGCTGGTGTTAAAAGAGTATTAACTGTTGAACTTCATACTCCACAAATTCAAGGTTTCTTTGGTGTCCCAGTTGATAACCTCTCACCATCATATTTATTTGCAAAATACATTAATAATAAATATGATACTTCAAATCCTGCAGTAAAAAATACAATTGCAATTGTTGCTCCAGATCACGGTGCAATGCATAGAGCTAGAGATTTATCTAATTTTATTCCTCATACATCAATTGTTGTTATTGATAAGAGAAGACCTAAACCAAATGTTGCCGAAATTACAAACGTTGTTGGTGACATTGAAGATAAAGTTTGCATTATGGTTGACGATATTATTGATACAGGCGGCACAATTTTGGCTGGTGCAAAAGCTTTAAAAGATAAAGGTGCAAAAGAAGTTGTGATTTGTTGTTCTCACGCTTTATTTAATGGTAATGCATTAGAGAAATTTGAAAATTGTGACTATATTAAAGAAGTTATTACTACAGATACGATTGAACATCCTGAATTTGCTGGAAGTAAGAGAATCACTGTTATTTCAATTGCTGAAATGATTGCTGATTGTATTAGATCACATGAATCACACGAAAAGATTAAAGATCAATACGCAAGATTCCATTAATTAAACTATTTATAAAAATTAAATTTACTATAAAAATAGTTAAGATTTGAAGGCTTATCATTTTATTCTTAACTTATTTTCAAATATATGATTGATATATTATGGCTTTAATATCCTTTTCAAATGTAACAAAATACTATTCCTTAAATTTGATTTTAGATCATGTCACTTTTCAAATTAATAAGGGCGAAAAAGTCGCTTTAGTAGGTTCTAACGGAGCTGGTAAAACGACTCTTTTTAAACTTATTTTAAAAGAGGAAGAGCCTACACTAGTACCAAAGGAAGATAAAGTTGGAGATATATCGATATTAAGTGGAACTAGAATTGGCTATCTAAATCAAGATGCGATTAGTGACATAAATAATACCGTTTATGAAGAGTTAGAAATACCTTTTAAACCGCTCAAAGAAAAGTTAAATAAATTTAATGAACTCACAACAAAACTTAACGAGAACACAACCGAAGAAGAATTAAATCGTTATAATGAATTACTAGATGAGTTAACAAGTGAAGGCGCTTTTAATATAAAAAATAAGATAGGTGAATATTTATCACGTTTTAAATTTCCAGAATCGCTACTTAATGAAAAGATAAAGTCTTTAAGTGGTGGAGAAAGGATGAAAATCGCTTTTATTAAATTACTTTTAGTTGATTATGATTTATTACTTTTAGATGAACCTACTAATCACCTTGATATTTCAACCATTGAATGGCTTGAAAACTATTTAAAGGATTACCATGGAACTATTTTATTTATTTCTCATGATCGATATTTTTTAAATACGTTAGCTACTAAGATATTGGATTTAGAAAATCATAAAATCGATACATATAACATGAGTTATGATAGCTATCTAAAAGAAAAAGAAATTAAATATCAAAACCTTCTTGCTCAATATGAAAAAGAAGAGGAAGAGATGGAAAGACTTAAAAAGTTTATCGAATTTTATATGCCAAAACCAAGATTTGTTGGGCGAGCTAAAGACAGAGTTCATAAACTTGAGAAATTAGAAGCTAACCATATTCAAAAGCCAACTAAAGAAAACAGAAATATAAAGATAAAATTAGAGGGTAATAATCTTAAAAACAAAGGACTCATTAGTTTTGAAAACGTATCAGCTGGTTATGACTCAGCTTTATTTCCACCATTTTCTTTTACGCTTTATGGTAAAGATCATTTAGCCATAATTGGTGATAATGGGATTGGCAAAACGACTCTTGTTAAATCAATTTTGCACGATTTACCTTTGATTTGCGGGGAAATTCGTTATTTACGTGACTTAAAAATTGGGTATATCAAGCAAAATGATTATGAATTTGTTTCTAAAGATACATGCTTAGATTATCTTAAAAAGAAGTATCCAGCAAAGCTGGAAAGAGAATTAAGAACAGCATTAGGTCGATTCCTTTTTAGAAAAGAAGATGTGTTTAAAAACTGTACGCTTTTATCTAATGGAGAAAGAATGCGTTTAGTTTTATGTGACCTTTCTTTATCTGAATATGATGTTCTTATTCTTGATGAGCCTACAAACCATCTTGATTTAGTTACTAAAGAATGTCTTTTAAGTGCATTAAAAGAATATAAAGGAGCTATTATTTTTATCTCTCACGATCGTTATTTTATTAATTCATTAGCTGATTATGTTTTATATCTTTCTCGAGATAAAAGCATTATTAATGAAGGCAGTTATGATGATCTTAAGACTTCACTTGATGAAACAAACCAAATTAATGATGAAAAAATAAGTAATCAAGCTCAAACAAGTGAAAAGAAAAACTTAGTTTATGATAAATTAGAGAAAAAAGAAAAATTATCTAATAACAAAATTAATGAATTAAAAAATAAAGCTAAAGAAATAGAAGAAGAACTTATTTTTCTTGATGAAGAACTCTCACAAGATTTTGAAGATTATAAAAAGATTGATGAATTAAGTGATAGAAAAAGTGAACTAGAATCTGAATACTTTAAAATCATGGAAATTCTTGAAAATAATTGATTATTGCAAGGTTTATATATCAAAAATAAGCAAACTAAAGGAGGGGCGAGCCCTCTTTTTAACAGCTAATTCTTCTAAAAATATAATTTTTAGATTAACTTGATGCCAACACTTTCAAAGTATTCAACAAGAGCTTTTTTGTGGTGACCAAGAATAATTAATTCATGATTTCCTAAAGGTGTTTTTAAGATTTTATCAAGCTCAGGGAAATTACAAATGATTTGTGTACGGCAAAGTTTGTTTTCGTATTGATTGTTTTTGATGCTGCCTTCTTCAACAAAGCATTCTGTTAAAGCAGAATTTAATCTAAAAATTGTTGCATCGCCTTCTTTGACTTCTCCATGAATTCCAACACCAATTCCAGATTCATAGTGGGTGTCTAAAACAAACGACTTACAAATATTGCAAGGAATTGTGCAATGAGCTAATAAAATTTCATTATTTTTGGTGTCAATACGTGAAGGATTGCATTGGAAAGCAGCTTCTTTTAGCATTCTTTGAGCAACATACATTCCAAGCATTGAAGGAACGTCGCCCTCACAAGTTGCAATAATGCCTTCATCATTAAAATGAGACAAAGCTAAACAAGCAGTAGTTTTAAGAGTACCTAATAAATCAAAACAACGAATTGTGAAACCACTTAAATTATATTTTTTAACTAAAACTTTAATTGCATTGTATAAGCGTTCAGCTTTAGAGATTTCTTTTGGGTCAAATTTCTTATCTTTTAAGGAATCGTAAATTTCAAATGAATCTAATTTATTATATTCATCTAGTAATTCTTGAATTGGGATATAAACTAAGTTGACATCAAATTTTTCTAAAGCTGTTTTTGGATCAACATCAGAAGAAATAAGCCAATCAGAAGAGCGGCCGATTAAGCCAAGATTAGCTGAACCTTTTTTAACTGGTTCTTCAGGAGCTAAGGCTTTAATTCTTGAGCGAATGTAGTCGGTATCGCCATGTAAAACTTCGCCCTTTAAATTATGATTTTTTAAGAAAGCCAAAATTTCAAGTGAAGCGGCAAGTGAATTATTAACACCATATGTTAATAAGTAGTATGGTTCTTTAAATTGAGCAAAATTTTGAATAAATAGATTTTCGCTTCCACCAGATTGCACAAGAATTAATACAAGATCGCTATCTTCATAAAGCTTACTTGCATCGTTTTCAATAGCGATAGATAAATTTTGATCTTCAAGTGAATGAATTAAAGCACTTGTTGACTCATTTAAAACATTTTGATTGTGAAGCTGTGATTGAATTGGATAAATCTTAACTTTCATAAAATTCTCCTTTGACTTTGAAATTTTAAACTTTTTGATGATTATTTACTATCGTAAGTTTTTTAATTTTCTAATAAGAATTGAAAAATAGAAACTTGCATTGAAAATACCATTGTTTTCGTAATTTTCCTTTTCTTTTAGCCTATCAATCTAGGTTATAATAAATATAAAGATTTAGGAGAATTTAACAATGGATTACGAAAAGGAAATTAATAGTCTTCTCGCAAGTTACGATTCCTGGCGGGATAAAGGATTCGAAACTCCAAAGATGAGTAATAAACTTTATCCTTACACCTCCATTTTTACACCACTTAAGATTAATAACTGTGTTGTTAAAAATAGAATTGTAATGGCGCCTATGGGTAACATTGATATGGCGGAAGAAACAGGGCGACCAAATCAAATGATGCTCAAATACTTTGAAGCTAGAGCAAGAGGCGGAGTAGGACTTATCACTACTGGTTTAGTTCCTGTAAGTTATGGAATTGACAAGTCACTTATCGAATTAGGTGATTTAACTTACTTTCCTCGAATTGATCGTTCAAGAACTGTTTATCCTGGTTGGCGTGATTTAGCTATGCTTTGTCATGCTCATGATTCCAAGATTTTTGTTCAACTTACTCCAGGACTTGGCAGAGTTGGAAATCCTCAATGTTTGATTACACAACATTCATTTCCACGTTCAGCCTCATTCAATCCAAACTGGTATATGAGTGCAGTACCTTGCTTAAGGTTATCTGATAGATCACTTAAAAAAATTATTAAAAAAATAGGACAAGCCAGTGCTGATGCTAAAGCTTGTAATTTAGATGGTGTCTATTTACATGGTCATGAAGGGTATTTATTAGAACAAGTTTCAAATAGTGCTTTCAACCATCGTAAGTTAGGAAGATATGCAAATAAAGAAAATTTTGCATGCGACATGGTTAAAGAAATTCGTAAAAGAGTTGGGCCAGATTATCCAATTATGTACCGAATTGATTTAACTTTAGCTTTAAATGCAACATATAAAGATAAAATGAGAAGTGTTAAACCACTTAAACGTTTCAGAAAAGAAAGAATGGTTCATGAAACTTTGCGTTTTATGGAACATTTGGTTCAAGCTGGTGTTGATATTTTTGATGTTGATATGGGCTGCTATGATAACTGGTTTTTACCACATCCACCAAGCAGTATGCCAAGCGGATGCTTCTTAAAACTTTCAGAATTAGTTAAAGCTTATTTTAAAGCAAAAGGCATCAAAACTAATAAAGGTCAAGAAGTACCAATTGTTGGAGTTGGTAAACTCGGTTATCCAGATTTAGCTGAAGAAGCTTTAAGAGAAAATAAGTGTGACATGGTAATGCTTGGTAGACCACTTTTAGCTGATCCAGATTGGGTTAATAAAGCTTTTACTGGTAATGTAATGAGTATTAGACCATGTATTGGCTGCCAAGAAGGCTGCTTAAATGAGTTCGTTGAAGGCGGCCATCCACAATGTGCTGTTAATCCATTAACAGCTTTCGAATTCGAATTTCCAAATGAAGTCACGGAAGCTGAAAAGAAGAAAAATTGTCTTGTAATTGGTGGTGGACCAAGCGGAATAATGATGGCTAAAACTTTATTAAGAAGAGGCCACACAGTTACTCTTGCTGAAAAAGAAAACTACATTGGTGGTCAAGTTAATGAAGCAAGCATAGCAAAAATTAAGTATGAGATGAAAAATTACTTATTATATATGGCTCATGAAGTAGCTGAAATGAATAAAAATCCTAATTTCAAGTTACTTATTGGAACTACCATCAAAGCAGAAGATGTTGTAAATAAATATGATGTTATTGTTACAGCAACAGGAGCAAAAGAATTTAAACCAAACATACCAGGCATTGATAAAGCTAATGTATTTTTAGCTGATGAAATTTTCAATAATCCTGCAAAACTCAATGATTTTAATAATATTGTTGTTGCTGGTGGCGGTATGGTTGGATGTGAAATGGCTTACTATTTACGCTACGAACATAATAAAAATGTGACAGTAATTGAAATGGATAAACATTTCATGAATCATATGTGCACTGCAAATAGATCACATATAATTCATTATCTTGATGAAGGAAAAGTTAAACTTTTAAATATGACCAAGCTTTTAGAAATAAAAGATGGCTCTATTAAAGTCAGTGTTAACACATCTAAGAATAAGCCAAATCCATATGTTGCATGGGCGCCTATTCTTCCTGAAAATATCGAAAATCCAATTGACAAATTAAAACCAATTAAAGATATATGGAAAGAAGAAGAGATTAAAACTGATGCAGTTGTAATTGCATTAGGTTCAAAAAGCGAAACAAGTTTATATGATGAACTTGTGAAATTAAATGCAGCAAAAGAAATTTATAAAGTTGGCGATGCGATCAAACCAGCAAGAGTTTGGGAAGCAACACGTTCAGCATTTAGAAAAGGGGTCAGAATTTAATATGATTGAATATAAAATGGAATTAAATGATGAATTAAAAAGCATTCTCGAAGGGAAAGAAGGAGAAACAAAGCAAAAAATTCTAGAGACTTTAGTTCTTTTTGGCGATATTTTTGGTGCAAAAAGAATGGTAAAAGTTACTCATAATGAAGGGCATCTTGTTACATCTTTTGGTATCCCTTTGCTTAAACCATTATTTAAAACAATGGATGAGATTAATAAAGAAGGGATTAAAGCAGAAGGTGGATTTACCTGCGATCCTCGTCCGTTAGATTATGATAATGTTAAGTGTAATTTATTAGAGAAAATTGTTTTTAATAAAATCTTATATGGAAAACAAGAAGATTACGAAAAGCAACTTAAAAAAGCTGGCTTAACTGATAGCGATTCTTTTTCTTGCGCTTCATATTTAAAGGAATGTGGTAATAGACCTCAAAAAGGCGACATTTTAAGTTGGGCCGAAAGCAGTGCTGTTGTTTTTGCTAATTCTGTTTTAGGCGCTAGATGCAATCGAAATAGTGGAATGCTCGATTTATTTGGCTCGATTATTGGCTATGTTCCTGAATTTGGTCTTTTACTTGATGAAGGAAGAAAAGCAACTTGGATAATAGAAGTTAAAACCACAAAAGTACCAGAAGCTCAAATTTTAGGTAGCGCAATTGGTATGAAAGTTATGGAAGAAGTTCCTTATGTTTATGGGCTTGATCGTTTTTTAGGTCATGAAATCAATGATAAAGTCGAAGCTTATTTAAAAGATTTTGGAGCTGCTAGTGCTTCAAATGGTGCCGTTGGACTTTTCCATATTGATGGTTTAACTCCTGAAGCTAAAGAATTAAAAGAAAAGCTTATAAAAGAAGGGGCTAAAACTTACGTAATCGATGATGAAGAGCTTGAAAGAGTTTATAAATCTTATCCAATTATGTGGAAAGATAAAGAGGCTAAAGCAAAGCTTTGTTTTATAGGCTGCCCACATCTAAACTACTATCAACTTAATAAATGGCATGAAGATATCAAGAAAGCTTTACTTGAAAACCATCAAGAAAAAGTTTCTTGTCAATGTGTCTTAAATACTCCTCCTAAAGTCTTAAACAGATTTATTAAAGAAGAAAGTGCTAAATATAAAGAATTATATAATATGGGAGTTACTGTTTCTTCAATTTGTCCTTTGATGTATACAAATAATCCACTTACTCACAAAAAAGCGATTATTACTAATTCAAACAAATTAAGAACATATTCTATGGCACGTTATTTTAAGGATGAAGAAATTTTAGCAATTCTTGCTGGAAAGAAGGTTTATTAAGATGAAAGAATTTAAGGGTAGAGTTATTGCTAAAGGTCATTTTGTTGGTGAAGCAGCAGTTACACATGCTGGCTTTAATACTTTAGCGAGTTTTCAAAAATCTGCTTTAATGAATAAAAAAGAAGTTTATGTAAGTGATCAAAATAATAAAGAATTATTTAACAAAAATATCACTGGTAAAATTCTTTGTTTACCTATTACAATTGGTTCAACAACTGGTGGATTAGTTATTCAAACAGTTTGTGATATGAAAATTAATCCTCGCGCCTTTCTATTTAGCGAAGAAATTGATTCTTTAGCAGCAAGCGGCATTGTTCTTGCAAAGGTTTGGCAAAATAGCGACGTCATTTGTATTGATAAACTCGGCAAGGAATTTTTAGATACTGTTAAAACTGGTGACAGGTTAGAAATTAAAGAAGACGGTACAGTTGTAATTCTTTAAAATACTTAATTATTGCGATGTTTTTATGAAGAAGAGCCGGATTTTGGCTCTTCTTTTTGCTTTAGAAAAACGCTAAAAAATTAAATGTAAGCGCTATCACGAAAAATATTTTAAAAACCTCTTTACATTTGAATTTTGATTACTAAAATATTAGTACGGAACCGAACTAATTATGGAAAACTATTTTTGTATGTCGCTTAGAGTAATGAGTAACTTCGTTAAGAAGTATATTAGCGAAAAGATCGTTGTTTTAGGTCTTACTAGTTTTCAATGCGGTGTTTTGAATTATATTAAGCAAAACACTAAAGATGATTCGGTCGTTTTTCAAAAAAATCTTGAAGATTTCTTTGTAACTTCTAAAAGTTCAATGAGTGATCTTTTATGGTCTTTAGAAAACAAAGGATTAATTATTAGAACATCTCTTGAAAATGGTGATTCTAGAAAAAAAGAAATCAAATTGACAGATGAAGGTAAAAGAATTTCTGACTTAACCGACAAATTTTTAGATGAAGTTGAAGAATTCTTTTTATCAGTCCTTAAAAATGAAGAAAAAGAAGAATTATTTAAGATTTTTAGGAAGTTCAATGAAAGGATGGAGAAAAAAGTATGAGTGTTGATGTAAGTGTCGATCCACCAAAGTTTAAATATGGTGAAATGATTCGAAAATTTGCTACCGCTATTAGAGAGTACAAAAAACCTAGTATCATCGCTGTTATTTTTATCGCTTTTGAAACTCTTTTAGAATGTTTTATTCCTTTTGTTATGGCTCTACTTATTGATACAATGGGCGACTATGCAACAGTTGGTGATGCAGATGGAATCATTTTAAGAACAGTTTTGATTTATGCGGCAATTTTAGTAGTATTGGCAACTTGTTCTTTAATATGTGGCATTACCGCTGGTCGTTTTTCAGCAAGAGCTGCAATTGGTTTTTCTACAAATATTAGAAGAGATTTATTTAAAAAGATTACTGGCTTCTCTTTTAATAATATTGATAAATTCAGTGTTTCATCTCTTGTAACACGTCAAACAACTGATGTTTTCTACATTCAAATGTCATATATGATGTGCATTAGAATTGCTTTAAGAGCTCCTTTAATGCTTATCTTCTCAATTGTTATGGCGGTTATCCAAACTGCACAAATTAGCTGGGTTTATGCAATTACTATTCCAATTCTTGCTATTGCTTTAATCGCAATTATTTGGGTAGTTATGCCAATTTTCGTTAAGGTTTTCAAAAAATATGATGCTTTAAATGAATCAATTGAAGAAAACGTTCGTGGTATAAGAGTAGTAAAAACCTACGCTCGTGAAGAATATGAAAAAGAAAAATTCAAAGCCAGAAGTGCTGATATTAAACAAGGATTTACTAAAGCTGAAAGAATTATTTCTTTAACAAACCCTGCCATGATGGCTTGTATGTACATTTCAATGGCTTTATTAATCTTTATTGGTTCATGGGCAATAATTAGTGGAATTGAACCTAATGAAGATGGCTTAGCCGTCTTTACTTACATGACTATTGGTCAATTATCTTCATTAATTACTTATGGTGCTCAAATTCTTTCTAGTTTAATGATGATCTCGATGGTCTTTGTTATGATTTCAATGTCAACTGCTTCTATGCGAAGAGTTTATGAAGTTATGACTGAAGTCCCAACTATTAAGAATCCTAAAAATGCTCTTACTAAAGTAGAAGATGGATCAATCATCTTCAAAGATGTTAACTTTAAATATAAAGAAAATGCTCAAAAGTATGCATTAAGCAATATTAATTTAACTATTAATAGTGGTGAGATGGTTGGCATTGTTGGCGGAACTGGTTCATCAAAATCAACTTTAGTTAATTTAATCTCAAGATTTTATGATACAACAACTGGTGAAGTTATTGTTGGTGGTAAAAACGTCAAAGAATATGACCTTGATACTTTAAGAAATAACGTTTCAATGGTTCTTCAAAAGAACGTTTTATTTAGTGGTACCATTAAAGAAAACTTAAGATGGGGTAATAAAGAGGCAACTGATGAAGAAATCGTTGAAGCTTGTAAGATTTCTCAAGCTGATTCTTTCGTTCAAACTTTCCCTAAAAAATATGATACTTACATCGAGCAAGGTGGATCTAATGTAAGTGGAGGTCAAAAACAAAGACTTTGTATCGCTCGTGCTATCCTTAAAAAACCTAAGATCTTAATTCTTGACGATTCAACTAGTGCAGTTGATACAAAAACTGATGCTTTTATTAGAAAAGGATTAAGAGAAACTTTACCTGATGTTACAAAAATCATCATTGCTCAAAGAGTTTCTTCTGTTCAAGATGCTGATTTAATTATCGTTATGGATAATGGAACAATTAATGGCATGGGTACACATGAAGAACTTTTAAAGAACAATAAGATTTATAAAGAAATTTATGATATGCAAAATAAGATAGGAGGAGGTGCTCAAAATGCTTAAGAATAAAAAACTTCCACCAATTCTTAGAATTGTATTTGGCTATATTTCATTACATAAATTAGCCTTTATTTGTGCCTTAATTTGTGTCTTATTTACTGCTTTTGGTAACATTGCAGCTCCTATTGTTTTACAAAATGTTACAAATTTAATCACTAAAACTATTGAACACATTAATGCAACTGGTGATTTTAGTGATAAATTTCATTTCTGGAATGAAATTGTTACAAATGGTTGCCTTTTAATTGGTGCTTATGTAATTTCAGTTACTGCTGGATTTACTTATTCTCAAATTAACGCAGTGGCTGGTCAAAAATATATGGACGATTTAAGAAGAGCCTTATTTGACCACATGCAAGATTTACCAGTTAAATATTTTGATCGTAATGATAAGGGCGATATCATGTCAGTTTATTTAAACGATGTTGATACCATAAGACAACTTATTATTAACTCAATTAGTGAAGTTGAATTCTTTGTTTGTACCTTTGTTTCCGTTATGGTCATGATGATTATGTTTAGCGTATGGCTTTGCTTAATTACTATTGTAGCTGGCGTTATCATGGTTGTTGCAACTCGTCACATTGGTGGTCATTCATCCAGAAACTTCCTTGTTCAACAAAAGAATATTGGTCGACAAGAAGGTTATGTTGAAGAAATGATGAACGGTTTAAAAGTTATTAAATCATTCTGCCACGAAAAAGAAGCTATTGCAGGATATGGGGAAATTACAGAAATATTCCGCAAAACCGGCACTAAAGCTAATAGTTATGCAAATATTTTAATGCCAGTTCTTGGCAATATTGGTAACATGCTTTATGTTGTTGTTGCAGTAGTTGGAACATTATTCTTTATTTATGATGTTCCTAATTTCTCTGGCATGAGCGGACTTTCACCTTTCTCAATTGCAGTTATTGTTTCATTCCTTCCAATTGTTAGACAATTTACTAACTCAGCTACTCAAATGGCTAACCAAGTTAACACAATTGCTTTAGCTAATGCTGGTAGTAAACGTATTACCGATCTTCTTGATGAGGAAGCTGAAAAAGACGAAGGCTATGTTACTCTTGTTAGAGGTCGTTATGATTTAAACGGTAATATTGTTGAATGTAGCGAAAAAGAAGCAACATTATGGGCTTGGAAACACCCACATGCAGCTGATGGAAGTGTAACTTATACTTTATTACAAGGCGACATGAGAATGTTTGATGTTGATTTTGGTTATAATCCAGACAAGATTGTTCTTCATAACATTACTTTGTATGCTAAGCCTGGTCAAAAAGTCGCTTTTGTTGGTGCAACTGGTGCTGGTAAAACAACAATTACTAACTTATTAAATAGATTCTATGATATTGCAGATGGAAAAATCAGATATGATGGAATTAATATTAATAAGATTAAAAAGAAGGATTTAAGAAGATCCTTAGGTATGGTTTTACAAGATACAAACTTATTTAGCGGAACCATTATGGATAATATTCGTTATGGTAAACTTGATGCAACTGATGAAGAATGTATTGCCGCAGCTAAACTTGCTAACGCTGATAGTTTCATTACCCGTTTGCCACAAGGATACAATACGTATTTAACTAATGATGGCGGAAACTTATCTCAAGGACAAAGACAACTTCTCTCAATTGCTAGAGCAGCAGTAGCTAATGCTCCTGTTATGATTCTTGATGAGGCAACTTCATCAATCGATACAAGAACTGAAGCAATTGTTACAGCTGGTATGGATAACTTGATGAAAGGCAGAACAGTCTTTGTTATTGCTCATAGACTTTCAACAATTCAAAACAGTGACGTTATTATGGTTTTAGATCATGGACGTATTATTGAAAGAGGAAGTCATGATGATTTAATTAAACTTAAAGGCGTCTACTATCAACTTTATACTGGTGCTTTTGAACTTGAGTAATTTAAAATTTTAGTCTTTAAAAATATAAGAGTAATTGCTTGTTTGCAGTTACTCTTTTTTTCTATCTTTAACACTTAAGAAGCAATAAATGCCTTATTTATCGTATTTTTTAATTTGAAAATGGGATTTTTTGTAGCGAATTTTCTTTTCTAGTTTTAATTTTTCTTTCATAAAACTTAAAACACCCACTACAATATTGCACTAGTCAACATTTTGTAGACACTTTACTATTTTTTGGACCATATATTTCTTTATAGGCTTTAGGCGTTAGATATCCTAGTGCATATGCTGGTCTTTCTTCATTGAAGAATTCGATATAGCGTTCAACAAGATCTGGAACGTTTTCGCAGTCATTTATTTTAAAATCGATAAACATTTCAGTTTTTGCCCGTCCATTAATTGCTTCCATTGCACCATTGTCTGTTGGAGTTCCAGCACGGGACATTGAATGTTTAATGTGATATAGTGGTAGTAGCTCATTGTAGCTTTTAGAGGAGTAGACTGAACCTTGGTCTGTGTGAAGTATGATTTCTAGGTTATCTATTCCTTTTATTTTTTCTGCAGCTTTAGTCAAACCTTCGTAGTAAGTATTTGGATCACCGCGTCTTGATGATAAACCATATCCGACAATTTCGTTATTCCGTAGGTCCATATATAAGGTCAATTCCCGGTATATGTTTTTTGCCCAAAATGCAGTCATATCAGATACAATCACTTGATATGGAGCATCTATATTCAATGAAGCTAGTACTATATTTTCGAATTTTCTTACTTTTTCACCCGATTTTTTATAAGCATAATGCTTAGATTTGGATTTAATACCTGCAAATTTACAACATCTATGTGCGTATTGATCTGACATTTTTTGACCCGTATCTAGTAAAATCTTAGCATTTAGCCACCTATAACCATGCGATGGATATTTTTCATGATATTTCTCGAACATAATAATATCTTCCATTCTTTGCTTTGTTCTTTTGGAAGGGTTAAGAATTCTATTTTTCCGTTTGTAATATCCAGATCTATTTATTGACATTGCTTCACATAAAGCTTTAATAGGCCGTCTAATTGATAGTTCAGAAACTATTTGGTATTCGCATCGCTTAAAATATTGTATTCCTTTGTCTTTCCACCTCCTTTCACAGTGTAACCTTTTTTTGCGCGAGCTACCTCGATATCTTTTTTCATGATTTCATTTATTAATTCTTCTTTTGACATCGTCGAATAATCAGGCGTTTCAATAATCTCGGAAGTGTCTACTTTAGGGACTATCGAAATTTTATTAGCCTTCATATACTCTTTAACATAGTTAACAACGGTAGTAATAGAAATGTTGTATTCGCTAGCAGCTTTTTCTTTTGAAATTTCTTGAGTAAATACTCTTCTACCGATGTTTAATCTTTCTTCTGGCATATAGTACATAATGATTCCTCCGTGTTTACATTGTACGATTTTTATGTTTTAAGTGTTTGAAACATCTGTATACATTTCAACTTTTGAGTGAATACTTTTTAGTTTGTATGTGTCTACTTTTAGGTTACCACTACAATATTTAAATTCAAAAAGTTGGAAAAATGCAAAAAATCAGTATATTTTAGGTTGGAAAAATGCAAAAAATACTATATATTTAAGATAGAAAAATGCAATAATTTATGTATAAGTAGGTTGGAAAAATGCAAAATGATATTTTAATTAAGAGGAAAGCGATTAAGCAAATAGAGAAATGGTATAGTTCTAAGAATAGAAAATGTTTATTAATTACTGGTGCCAGACAAGTAGGCAAAACATTTTTGATAAGAGAGTTTCTTAAAGCTAGTGGATCTGATTTTTTAGAATTAAATTTTCTCAATAACGAACTTGCTAAAGATGCTTTTGAAACATCAAAAAATGCAGAAGAGTTCTTACTTAAAATTTCTGCTTTTGCGAAAAAACCTTTAAAGAAGCAAAGTACGATTATATTCATTGATGAAGTCCAAGAGGCTAAAGAAATAATTACAAAAATAAAATTTTTAGTCGAGGATAATTCTTATCGTTATATTTTAAGCGGTTCATTATTAGGCGTGGAACTTAAAAACGTTAAATCAATTCCTGTTGGATATATGGATATCATTGAAATGTTTCCATTAGACTTTGAGGAGTTTATTAGAGCTAATAATGTATCTGAACAAATTCTTGAATATTTGCATAAATGTTATAAAGAAGAAAAAGAAGTTGATAGCATTATTCATCAGCAAATGATTAAACTATTTAATCTTTATTTGGTTGTTGGGGGATTTCCAGAAGTTGTTCGTGAGTTTCTTAAAAGCAATGATCTAATGAAAACTTCTTCTCTTTTAGAGTCAATTGATAGAACATATCTGCTTGATATTTCTAAATATGATTTAAAAGATAGCTTATTAATTAAAGATGTTTATGACTTAATTCCTAGTGAATTAAATCATTCCAATAAACGTTTTATTTTAAAAGATCTAAATGCAAAAGCTCGATTTTATAGTTATGAAGAATCATTTGTGCGGCTAATTGATAGTAATGTTGGGTTATTTGTCTATAGCGCTAATGAAGCAAAGTTTCCATTACTTGCTAGTAAAGAGAGAACTTTGTTTAAATTATTTTTATGTGATGTTGGTTTATTAACACATAAACTTTGTAAAGATAATGTTATCAGAATTTTAAACGGAGATGTTAATTTTAATTTTGGTGCTTTATATGAATCGGCTGTTGCACAAGAACTTAAAGCTAAAGGTTTCAAACTTTTTTACTATAATAATAAAAAATTTGGTGAAGTTGATTTTTTGATTGAAATTAATTCGAAAGTGGTGCCTATTGAAGTTAAATCAGGCAAAGATTATAAAAGGCATGCAGCCTTAAATAATTTAGTAAATAATGATGAATTGAAGATTGAAAATGGTATTGTTTACAGTAATTCAAATTTAAAAAAAGTTGATAAAGTTTTGTATTTACCAATTTATATGATTATGTTTTTAAAAGATAAACAAGAATCTAGTTTGATTTATAAACCAGATTTATCGGCATTAAAATAATTTTTCTAAAGTAAACAAGAAATATTTAATTAGGGCTATCGCAAGAAAGTAGAAAATTTTAAAACCACACAGTTTTGAGATGTAAAGCTGTGTGTTTTTTATTTTATGTATTGTAAAAATATACAATACAAAATACAATATAGTTGATGGAATATCCGGCTTTCGTTAAACAATATAAGCCTTCAGGAACTATAGTTAAGAAACAAGGCAAAACATTTTATGTTTATGAAGCAACATCGGTCCGCGTTCCAGGAAAAAAATATCCTAAGCAAATTATTAAAGGTAAAGTTGGCACCGTTGATCAAAATGGGTTTCATAAAATAAAGAAAATCACGATAAATATCGATGATATTAATGTTTTCGAATTTGGTTTTTCTGATTATATATATTCTTATTTAGAAAGTTATAAAAGTAAGAATATGGCTATCCCACGAAAGGAAATTTCCAAAATATTCAAAAGTTATATCATTTATCTTTCGCCAAATTCGTACTTTTCGTTAGAAGACTTTTATACTATGCAAGAGTTAAGCGAACGCTTCAAATTAAGCACGTCCCAACAACTTGAATCAATACGAGAAATATTAGAAATTGAAAATTACAAAGAAATAGAATTCTTAAAATCATTAATAATGATTAAATCAGATAAGAAAACAATAATTCCTAAATTAACGACTGCACAAGTTAAAAGATTAGAGGAAATAGGACTTTATGAACGAGACTACAGTTTTAGACTTAAAAGCTTACGTGAACAATATTGAAGATCCAAGAAACAATAAAGGGAAAATTTACACTTTAGAGCAACTTTTAATATGTCTAATTTACGGCATTGCTTGTGGTTATGATAATGCAAGTGATATAGAAGATTTTGTTGAGGCAAATTTTAAATATTTTAATCAAAACTTTGGATTAAGATCCGTACCAAGTCATGATACATTTTCACGAGTTTTAAGAATGATAGATGTAAAAAATTTAGCTTCAGGCTTAAGCAATTTCTTATCAGAAAAATACCCAGAAAAATATAAGCAATACGGAGGAAAAAAAGTACTCCATATAGATGGTAAAGGGATTAAAGCAAGCACTAATAAATGTGGCGGACAGGATACTGTATACTTTATGAATTCGCGTTATGAAGGACATACAATCTCTCTGTATACCGAAAAAATTGACGACAAAACAAACGAAATCACTGCAATTCCCAAATTTTTAGATAATTTTAATCTTGAAGAGTGCATAGTGACAATTGATGCTATTGGTTGTAACTCAACTGTATTAAGTACAATTTTGGCTAATAAAGGTAGTTTTCTAGTACCTGTGAAAGAAAACCAAAAAATATTATATAAAGCCATATTGAATGAAGTCGAAAAGTTAATAGCTTCTGGCAAAATTAAAGAACTAGATCAAGCGTCTTTGACTAGAAAAAATCATGGAAGAATTGAGGAAAAGAATGCTTATTTATTAAGGGATACTGAGTTTATTTTTAAGGACGAAAAGATGCCAAAAATTTTTAGAAAAATAGGGACAATTTTATACATTGAAAATATTGTAGAGACAAAAATAAAGAATGAATGGTGTCGTACTGAAAACAAAACTTTTGCCATAACTAATTTAACGAATTTAAGCTGTGAAAACTTACTCGAAATAAAAACATCCCATTGGTCAATTGAATCAAGTCATTGGCTGTTAGATGTTCAATTTAACGAAGATAGACATACTGCTAGAAAAGACAATGCTGCTTCAAACTTTTCTGTTCTTAGAAGATTTGTCATAGCGTTAAAAGATGCTTTAAAGAATAGCGATACAAATTTCAAAAACTTAACTATGCATAAGTTCTTCATTATGAACTCATTTAATTTCTCAAAAATTGAAAAAATGTTATTCACTTATGATGTCCAGTAAGTTTTAGCATGCAAAAAATACTGATTCTAAAGCTCAAATTCTATTAAAAAAGCATATTACTTCAATAATAAATGGCAAAACGCCATTTTTTTAATCAACTTGAACGAGTGATGTTTTCTTGCGAACGCCCTAATATTTAATAAGTTAACTCTAATTAATAATTATTTAAACAACTTTATATGTTATAGTTTTTCTTTTTATTAATGGAAGAACTATAGCTAATGCTAATAAAATAACAGTGCTAGATAAGTTGAAAGTAAGCCCTACAACGATCCATCCACTAGTTATGATGCTTAAATAGATTGCATAAATAAGCATTATTAAAGAAAATAGACCTAAAATTATAGAAAGAAAAATCATATCTTTTTTAGTTTTTATACTTAAAAAAACAAGAATCCCAATAATTAATATACCTATCACAAAAGGCAAAACACAATATAAGAGAATGTTTTCTAAATTGATTTCAAAGCCGATTGAAAATCCAGTACGATTAGGAAAACCTGCAAATAGCAAAAGAAACAACGAAACTATAGCAAGAAAAGTAATAAAAATTTTTCTAACAATACTCATGTTTATAATTTAATCAAAAAAAACATAACATGCAAATTTTATTAAAAATTTTGATTATTGGATAGATTATGATGATTATTTTTATAGTAATGGAATCGTTATTTTGGTGGCTTTTTAGTAAAAGGATTGGAGAAACTCCCTAGGAAAAGTGTAAAAATTGCACTAGTCAACATTTTGTAGACACTTTACTATTTTTTGGACCATATATTTCTTTATAGGCTTTAGGCGTTAGATATCCTAGTGCATATGCTGGTCTTTCTTCATTGAAGAATTCGATATAGCGTTCAACAAGATCTGGAACGTTTTCGCAGTCATTTATTTTAAAATCGATAAACATTTCAGTTTTTGCCCGTCCATTAATTGCTTCCATTGCACCATTGTCTGTTGGAGTTCCAGCACGGGACATTGAATGTTTAATGTGATATAGTGGTAGTAGCTCATTGTAGCTTTTAGAGGAGTAGACTGAACCTTGGTCTGTGTGAAGTATGATTTCTAGGTTATCTATTCCTTTTATTTTTTCTGCAGCTTTAGTCAAACCTTCGTAGTAAGTATTTGGATCACCGCGTCTTGATGATAAACCATATCCGACAATTTCGTTATTCCGTAGGTCCATATATAAGGTCAATTCCCGGTATATGTTTTTTGCCCAAAATGCAGTCATATCAGATACAATCACTTGATATGGAGCATCTATATTCAATGAAGCTAGTACTATATTTTCGAATTTTCTTACTTTTTCACCCGATTTTTTATAAGCATAATGCTTAGATTTGGATTTAATACCTGCAAATTTACAACATCTATGTGCGTATTGATCTGACATTTTTTGACCCGTATCTAGTAAAATCTTAGCATTTAGCCACCTATAACCATGCGATGGATATTTTTCATGATATTTCTCGAACATAATAATATCTTCCATTCTTTGCTTTGTTCTTTTGGAAGGGTTAAGAATTCTATTTTTCCGTTTGTAATATCCAGATCTATTTATTGACATTGCTTCACATAAAGCTTTAATAGGCCGTCTAATTGATAGTTCAGAAACTATTTGGTATTCGCATCGCTTAAAATATTGTATTCCTTTGTCTTTCCACCTCCTTTCACAGTGTAACCTTTTTTTGCGCGAGCTACCTCGATATCTTTTTTCATGATTTCATTTATTAATTCTTCTTTTGACATCGTCGAATAATCAGGCGTTTCAATAATCTCGGAAGTGTCTACTTTAGGGACTATCGAAATTTTATTAGCCTTCATATACTCTTTAACATAGTTAACAACGGTAGTAATAGAAATGTTGTATTCGCTAGCAGCTTTTTCTTTTGAAATTTCTTGAGTAAATACTCTTCTACCGATGTTTAATCTTTCTTCTGGCATATAGTACATAATGATTCCTCCGTGTTTACATTGTACGATTTTTATGTTTTAAGTGTTTGAAACATCTGTATACATTTCAACTTTTGAGTGAATACTTTTTAGTTTGTATGTGTCTACTTTTAGGTTACCACTACAAAATACACTAAAAACTCCCTAGGAAAAGTGTAAAAGGACATAAAAAACTCCCTAGGAAAAGTGTAAAAATTCATTGAAAACTCGCTAGGAAAAGTGTAAATTATTTATGAAAACTCCCTAGGAAAAGTGTAATAAAGGTGAACAATTATGTTAAAACGTAAAATAACTGAAGAACTAATTAAATGGAAAGAAAATCAACTTTTAAAGAAAAAAGCGTTGCTTATTAAAGGCTTAAGGCAAATAGGAAAAACTTTTATTATCAGAGATTTTGCTCGAAAACATTATAAATATGAAGTCTATATTGATTTTAAAAGGAATTCTGAACTTAAAACAATTTTTGATGGTGATTTTTCGGTTGATCGAATTTTAATGGATTTATCTGCTAAAATTGTTGGCTTAAAGTTTGTTCCACATGAAACTGTGATAATTTTTGATGAAATACAAGAATGTGCCAATGCTAGAACTGCATTGAAATATTTTGTAGATGATGGACGTTATGATGTAATTGCTTCAGGTTCGCTATTAGGCATTCGAGGATACAATAAAAAGAAAAGTCGTGGAGTTCCAACTGGATCTGAACATATTATTTATATGCATCCATTAGATTTTGAAGAATTTTTGTGGGCAAAAGGTGTAAGCGAAGAAGTAATTTGCTACTTAAAAGAATGTTTTGAATCAAGAAAGCCAATCTCTAAAGTTACTCATGAATCACTCTTAAGATATTTTAAAGAATATATTTGTGTTGGCGGTCTTCCTGAAGCGGTTAATATTTTTCTCAAAACTGGAAATTTAAATTTGGTATATCAAGAGCAAAGAGATATTCTCGAAGAGTATAAAGATGATTTCGGAAAACATTTAAACGAAGAAGAGAATGAAGAGGTAGATGAAAAATTATTAGTGAAAATTTTAGAAGTGTTTAATTCTATACCAAGTCAACTAGCTAAAGAAAATAAGAAATTTCAGTATTCATGGATTAAAAAAAGTGCTCGTGCTTCAGAATATATTAAAGCGATTCAACGGTTAAAGGAATTTGGGATTATTTCTCAATGTTATAACTTGTCGAATTTACAAAAACCATTAGTAGGAAATGAAATAGATAATATTTTCAAAATCTATATGAGAGATAGCGGTTTATTTATTGCTATGCTAGATAAAGGAACTGCTGGAGAAATAATATCTGGTAATTTAGGTATTTATAAAGGAGCAATTTTTGAAAATATTGTTGCTGACAGTTTTTCTAAAATGGATAGAAATTTATATTATTTTGAGAAAGACAGTGGTTTAGAGATTGACTTTGTAACCACTTATAAAAACGAAGTTACCTTAATTGAAGTTAAAGCAAAAACCGGTAATACAAAATCAAGCAAGACAATCTTAAATAATTATTCAACTTATAATGTTAAAAAATGCATAAAATTAGGTGAATATAATATTGGAGAAAGCGATAACATATTAACAATTCCTTATTATTTAGCATTTCTTTTAAAAGAATAAAACTATAAAAATAAAGGGACTTTTCTTTTAGAAAGTCCCTTAAATTATTTAAAATTAATGAAAAACTCAATTAAAATTCTTTAATTTTATAAACGTCAAAATCGATGGTTTTAGCTTTATCTTTGACTTCTTTTTGAGTTAAGAAACCATTGCTTCCGCCAGCTTCACCAATTTTATATGAAGTAAATACTTCACTAAGTTCAAGAGCTTCTAAACTATCAACATTTCTTAAGTAGAAGTGGATGAAAGCACTAAATAAGGCGTCACGGCTACCGACAGTATTAACGATTTCTCTTAAAGTAATAGCGTCGATATGATAGATAACATGTTTTTTAGCATCAAGAATCATAGCGCCTTCTCTTCCTTCACCAAGAACGATAATTTCATTATGATATTTTTCATAAATTGAGATTAGGAAGTCTTCATAGTTAATTCTATCTAAGCCCTTCTTAGATAAAAATAAAATGTCGCTACCTGCCATAAAATCAGCATTATAATCATCATTTACCGTGCCGATAATATGAACGTCAGTGGCGACTTTTTTGCCAAGTTCTTTAGCTTTTTTAAGAAGTGGTCTATTGAAATTAGAGTTAGATAAAACAACAATATCTGCTTTTGCAAGCTTTTCTTCTTCCTCTTTAGAAACTTCGGCGTTAATTTCTTGAATTTCTTTAAGATCCATGTAGGTTTTAACATTATTATCTCTATCAACTAAAGAAACAGAATTTGGTGTAGCTTCTAAAGAATCTTTGATTAGTGTTGCATCAATTTTAAGTTTTTTAATTTGATCAACAACGACTTTTCCAAGTAAATCTTTTCCAACAAGTCCGGAAATAATTACTTCATTACCACCAAGTGTTTTAAGCGCTTTAGCCACATTATAAGCTTGTCCGCTAATACCGCTATTGACACCAAAGAATGGGTATTCAATTGGACAATAAAAAATAGGGAATGAGTCAACATCGATGATGGTTTCAAAATTGACAACCCCGGAAACATAAATTATTTTGTTTTTCATTATAGTTTGGTTCTCCTTTAAAATTATTATATTATGCGTGGGAAAAATTAACATCAAAAATCGATAGTTTAGATGAAAATTTTCAGCCTTGATTTTTATTTAATTTAAGGTATATAAGAAGAGAATTATTACTTATAAAAATTACAAGTATAGGTGCTTTATGAATTTCAAATTTTGTTATATCTATATTGTTAAGTGCAAGAGCAATTTATAAAAACAAATTTATCTTAACTTTCGTTTTGCCTTTTAAAATGTAACTTTTCGTAAGAAATGATTTAAAATTTAAGGCTATGTATAAGCAAAATAAGGACAAATTTACGAATAAAAGTTAAATTCGTAAGCAAATTTTGAATAAAATTTAATTTTTTGGCTTATTTATCGTGATTTTTAGAATGTTCCTTACGTTTAATTTAAAAATTCGTAAAAATTTTTCATTTTTAATGTTGACAGAAAAATATCCCCATGATATAAATTAATCAGAGGAAGATATTAGGAACACTTAATATCTAACTGAACTAGAAGAGACTCATCCCCAATTTATCAAAGAATTTGTAAAATTAAAGAAGAATTAGTTTGATTAAGAGAATATAATAATAAAAAATGGGTCTCTTCTTTTATTTGTATGAGTATTTCAAAAACTAGATTAACTAAAATAATAAGCACTTTAAAAAAACGGAATAAAAAAGTTTGTACAATTCATGAACTTTCTCTTTCAGTCGGAATAAAAGAAGATGCTTTGAAAGAATTTTTCTTTTCTTTTAATCCTTTAATATATTTTGAAGAAAATTTTAACTTGCTTGATCTACTTGATGATTTAATAGAAGAAGAAAAAGCAATTGAAGAAAAGGAAAGAAGTAAAGGCGTTAAAACTAAGAAGAAATATATAAGGCAAAAAGATTTAGCCCCATATAAAGATTTAATTGATTATATTTATCAAACTTGTACTGTTGATGGTGGAATCTTAGATACGGGATATGTCTTAAATAAAAAAGACGTGAAGATAATTTCAAAGCTATTAAAAGAAGAAAAACAACGTATTAAAAATAAGGCCGAATGAAGCCTTATTTTTAATATTGTTTAGAGAATATATTTAATTTGTTTTACTACGTAAAAATATATATAATTTTATTCGACTCGTGTGTCTAACCCATGACTAACCACACGTAAAATTTAACAGGGGAGGTTTTCTTGATGGAAAATCAAATTAAAAAGGAAAGCAGATTCTTATTGTGGTTTAAAAAGAACTTTACCACCAGTGTAATCTGCGCAAATGCATTTATTGCTTGTTTATATGCGGTTGTGACTTATTTATGCGGTCCACTTGCATATGAATTTTCACAGTTTCGTTTCTCAGAAGCTTTGAATTTACTCGTTTTCTTTAATCCAACTTATACTGTTGGGTTAACGATTGGTTGCTTTTTAGCAAACATCATGTCGACTGTAGGACCATTAGATTTAATCTTTGGAACTCTTGCAACACTTGTGAGTTGTTTACTTATGGTTTTCTTCTCAAAAGTCTGCAAAAACCTATTTATTTCTTCGCTTTTTCCAACAATTATTAATGCAATAGTGGTTCCATTTACGATTTATTTATCAACAATTAATACAGGCGAACCAATGGATTTATCTTATATGTATTGGGTGATGTTTGGTTGGGTTGCTTTAGGCGAATTTGTTTGTATTACTTGCCTAGGTTATCCACTCTTTATGATTTTAATGAAAAAGACTAAGGGTTTTTCAAAATTAATATTTGCAAGTAGAAATTTAGATTTTAAATGGTGATTTTATGGCATGTGAAGGTTTTAAATTAGAAGTTAAGCATATTGATAAAAAAACAGGAGCAAGATATGGAATTCTTCATACACCTCATGGGGATGTAGAGACTCCAATGTTTATGCCTGTTGGAACTTTAGCCACCGTAAAAACTTTATCTCCAGAAGAGATTAAAGCAATTGGAAGTGGAGTTATTTTAGCTAATACTTATCACCTTCACATTAGACCAGGAGAAGATATTGTAGCTGCTGCAGGTGGTGTCCATAAATTTATGAAATATGATGGGCCAATGCTTACAGATAGTGGCGGATTTCAAGTTTTCTCTTTATCTGAAAAAAGAAAGATTACGGAAGAAGGCGTTACTTTTAAAAACCATTTAAATGGCGATAAGATTTTCTTTTCACCGGAAATTGTTATGGATATTGAACAAAAGATTGGCGCTGATATTGCTATGTCTTTTGATGAATGTATTCCATATCCTGCAACTTATGAATATACAAAAAATTCTACTTTACGTACTTTAAGATGGGCAAAAAGAGGAAAAGATGCCCATACTAGAAAAGATCAAGCACTATTTGGGATTGTTCAAGGTGGCAATTATCCTGATCTTAGAAAAATGGCGGCTGAAGAATTAATTAAAATGGATTTTGATGGCTATGCAATTGGTGGAACTTCTATCGGTGAACCAAAAGATGTGTGTTTTAATATGATTGATATGGCTATTAAATATCTTCCTGAAGATAAGCCTCGTTATTTGATGGGAGTTGGTAGTTTAGACTACATACTAGAAGGCATTGCTAAAGGTATCGATATGATGGATTGTGTCTTACCAACTCGTATTGCTCGCCATGGGACTTTAATGACTCATCAAGGTAGAGTAAATATTAAAAATGAGAGATATAAAGCTGATTTTACTCCACTTGACCCAGAATGTGATTGCTATACATGTAAAAATTATACAAAAGCATATTTAAGACATTTATATGTTTGTGGAGAACAATTTGGTGCACGTTTATTATCAATCCACAATTTACGTTTTTTAATTTCTATTGTAGAAGGTGCACGTGCAGCCATTAAAGAAGATAGATTTGAAGAATATAAAAATGAAATTCTCAAAAAATATGGCGATTCTAGAGGGTTTTAGGTAGAAGGAAGAGTTTATGGATATTAATTTATTTGATTATTATTTACCAGAAGAACTTATCGCTCAAGAGCCAAGCGCTATAAGAGATGAATGTCGTTTGATGGTGGTAAATAAGGAAAAGAAAACTTACGAAGATAAAATATTTAAAGATATTTATGATTATTTAAATGCAGGTGATGTTTTAGTTAGAAACAATACCAAAGTCATTCCAGCTCGACTTTTTGCAACTAAAGATAAAACTGGGGCTCATGTTGAAGTGTTGCTTTTAAAAGATTTAGGCAGTGATACTTGGGAATGTCTATGTGGAAACGCTAAAGCAATTAAAGTAGGCACCATTCTTCATTTTAAAGACGATGAATTAATTGGTGAATGCCTCGAAGTTAAAGATGAAGGAATTCGACTAATTAAATTTAAGTATCAAGGAATCTTTTTAGAAGTTTTGGATAGAATTGGAACAATGCCTCTTCCTCCTTATATTCATAAAGCATGTAAAAATAATGATGATTATCAAACAGTTTACGCTAAAGTTGAAGGAAGTGCAGCCGCTCCAACAGCTGGATTTCATTTTACAAATGAATTACTTGAAAAACTTCAAAAGAAAGGCGTTGAAATTGTTGATGTTACTTTGAACATTGGATTAGGTACTTTTAGACCAGTAAAAGTTCAAGATACCAAAGACCATGTTATGCATTCTGAAACCTATGAAGTTAGCGAAGAAGCAGCCAAGAGATTAAACCTTGCTAAAAAAGAAGGAAGAAGAATTATCGCAGTTGGAACAACTGCAGTTAGAACATTAGAAGCTAATATTAATAAATTTGGTGAATTTAAGGCTGAAAGTAGTGCAACAAGTATCTTTATTTCTCCAGGCTATGAATATAAAGCTATTGATTGTTTAATTACAAACTTCCATTTGCCAAAATCAACTTTAGTTATGCTTGTTAGTGCTTTCATGGGGCGTGAGTTTACGCTTGAATGTTATAAACATGCCGTAGAAGAAAAATATCGTTTCTTCTCCTTTGGCGATTCAATGTTTATCTATTAAAGTTTTTAAAGTTAACGAATTATTTATTTTTAGGTTTGCGTTTGCCTTTGTGTTCAATGGCAACCCAAACCTTTCTTTTTTTAGGATGAATAAATCCATGAATCCAGGCTAAAAGCCAATCAGCCCAGAAAATAAAGCCAAAAGCTACGCATTTGATTTTTAAACGACGGTTTACTCTAAAATGTGAACCGCTAAATATTAATTCAACTAAATTTGCAAGATCACAAATCAAAAACATTAAAAGAAGATCAACAATTACAAATAAACCATAAAGTCCTAAATATGCTCCATCTAGTCTAACTCCAAAATAGATCATAAAAGCAAATAAGGTTAACATATGGAACAAAACTGCCCATTCACTTGATTGGAATAAGGTTAGTGAATTAAATAACTCAAAGCGTGCAAATTTGTTTGTTTTACGATATTTTGGGTTTTTCTTAATGGCAAGGTCAATAATACCTTTATTCATAAAACCCCATACCCAGCGAACATGCTGATTATGCAAAGTTTTTAAATCAGTAGGTTGCTCATCATAATATATAGCAGTAGGGTTATAACCCATTTTAATTCCATTAATATAAGCATAGCGGGTTAAGTCAACATCTTCAGTTAAGCCAGTCCAAACCCAACCTCCAGCATCTTCAATAATCTTTTTATCAATGAAATAACCTGTTCCAGAAATTACAACTTTATCAAATAAAATAGAACGGGCCTTATTGACAAAACGAGATTGATAGCAAAAGAGTAAGGCACTTGAGGCAGAAATGTAATTCGTATCTGCATTGGTTGATTCTCTTAAACCAACACCAATTTCATATCCAGAAGCTTTTAAATCGTTTAATTTTGATATGTAATCTTTTGATAAAATATTATCTGCATCAAAAATTATTAAAGAGTCAAAATCAACCTTATTGGCTTGTAAATGATTATAAGCTTCTTCTAAAGCAAAACCTTTTCTACGTCTATTTTCAAGTTGTGTCCTGACAAAATATTTATAGCCATATTCTAAAGCTATTTTATTGGTAGGATCTTCTTCACTTTCCGTAATAACATAAACATCAAATTTATCTTTTGGGTAATCTTGCTCACTTAGCGACTTTAAAATATTTCTAATTACTTTAGATTCGTTTCTAGCAGGTATTAAAACTATATATTTATGAAAAATATTGGCTTTTTGCAGGGTTTTTTCTTTTTTATAATAAACATATATAAATTTAATATAATAAGAATTAAGTAAAACAATTAATAAAATAACCCCTAGAAGAGCAAGATAAGTGTAACCAAGAATTTCTAAATAATTCATAAGTTAATTTTATACGATAATTATGTGATTTTAAATAAGATAAATTATCAATTTTTGATATAATTAGCTAGGAGGATTGGTCTAAGAATGGAAACTACTAATGGGGAGAATAAAATATTTGTTTCAGTTTGTGTAGCAATTCATGGTGTTGCAGAATATTTAGATAAATGTTTAAAAAGTTTGCTAAATCAAAATAATTTCAAAGATTATGAAGTTTTATTACTTTTAGATTCGGCAACAAAAGAAGATAAGGAAGTTGCTTTTAAATATTCTTCTCAAAGTCCAATTTTTAAAATTATAGAAGTTGATTTTAAAGATCAAGGGCTTGTCCGTAATCACGCAATAAAATTAGCAAGAGGCGAGTATATTTATTTTGTCGATGGCGATGATTATCTTGAAAACAATTGCTTGATCAATATTTTTTCAGCGATAAAAGAAAAAAGTTGCGATGTTTTAATTTTTAATTATTATCTTGATAAGAATAACAAAAAGAAAAGAGCATTTATAAAAATTAAAGATAATTGGCACTATAAAAACAAATTAGAATGGGCTAAAGCCATAGTTAAAGATATTAAAATTAGAGGTTATGTTTGGAATAAAGTATATAAAAAGAGTTTTTTAATTGAAAATAATCTTAATTCAGTACGCGCAAGGCGGTTTATTGAAGATGTTTTGTTCAATTATTTTGCTTTTTTGAAAGCCAAAAATATTAGATGTTCATCTAAATATAATTATGTTTATGTTTATCGAAAATCCTCCTCCTTGCATTCTGACCCTTCTATACTTATTGAAAAATACCTAAGATCTTTGGCTTTAATGCGTTATTATTCAATAAATCATGATAAAAAAGAAAGCACAAATATTTTGTATTTTACAAAAAAGTTTATGTTACTTGTTTGTGAACTACAGAGTTTAAAATATTTAAAAGTGAATTTCTTTAAATATGCTAAAGATATAATTAGAAGAATTAATAATATAAAAAAGTGTGATTTTTCTGATTATTTGAATGATGAAAAGTTTATAAATACCTACCATTTAATAGAATTATGGGCTCAAGAGGGCGAGAATGGATTATAATGAGTTATTTTTAAAAGAATATAGGGAAATCAGAAAAAAAGATAAAAGACCTAAAATTCTAATACATGCTTGTTGTGGAGCTTGTTCAGTTTATCCGCTAATTTTTTTAGCTGGTCTTTTTGAAATAACGTTACTTTATGCTAATTCAAACATATATCCTAAAGAAGAATTTGATTTAAGATTAAAAGCTTTAAATAAACATGTTAATTTTGTAAATAAAATTTTTAATACTAATATAAAAATAATAGTCGATAGTTATGAATATGATGATTTTCGAAACGATTTGATGCCTTTTAAAAATGAAGAAGAAGGGCAACATCGTTGTAAGATTTGCATTTTAAAAAGAATGAAACGCTTATTTCGCTATGCTAAAGATTTTGATTTTCATTATGTTTCGACAATCATGAGTATTTCAAGAAATAAGGATGTTTGTTATATTTCTGAGGTATGTGAAAAACTTGAAAAGATTAATTCTGGAATTAAGTTTGTGCATTTTGATTTTAAGAAAAATAATGGCCAAGATATTGGTGTCTTAATAGGAAAAGAAGAAGGAATTTACCGCCAAGATTATTGCGGTTGTGAGTTTTCTAAAAGAATATAGGATCATTAAATTTTAATATAAAATATGTAAAAACCCTGCAAAACCACATCAAATTTTTTAATAAAGTTAAGTCCATTTCTTAATGGCAGTGGTAAAATCGATCTAGAAAGTAAAACTAAAAGACTAATTGTATTAAATATAGAAGCGATTAGAACCCATCCTTCAGTACAAATAGTCGCAATAAAAATTGAATAAGCAAGCATTACAATAAAGGCGAGAATAAATATAATTGAAGTAAATAAAGGATTCTCTTTTTTCTTAATAGCTCTAAACACTTAAATAGACAATATAATAGCCCCAATAAGTAGTGGTAATACACAATACAAGATAATATTTGAAGTTGTTAAGTTAAATCCAGTGTAGCCATCGGTTGGCTTTGGATATGATGCAAATATTAGAAAAAGGTAGAAAAAGCAACAAGTAGAATTGTTATTAATTTTTTGCAATATTCAAAATTAACATAAGCGAACCCCATTTTTTAAATTACATACTAAAACTTAGCCAGCATTTTTAAATTTTACGATCTTATTTGCATTTTTATACTATAAAAACATTAAAAATCAATGCTAGACTTTGATCATGCTTAATCAATCTCTATAAATTAGTATGCGAAAAGTTTTCTATAAAATTCATGTATAGCAAAAGCTAATTTTTCATTCTTATATTTAGATATAAAGATAAAAGTAAAAAAATTATCATCTAAATTATAAAGTTCTTATTGACTTAAAATATCGCTTTATAGTATTATTTGAAGGCTTACGGAAAAGTGATGAAATGCGAGATTGCTGATACACCCATAAGCGTTGTCATGATGATGTATCAGGTAACTCGTTATTGAGCCTTCCATAAGTTATGTAGTCGAAAGGAGAATGAATTCATGGCAAAAGTTAAAAAGATTAGAGTTCGTTTACAAGCTTATGATCACAAGATTCTCGATATGAGCGTTTCTAAGATTGTAAATGCAATTACTAAGACAGGCGCAACAGTAGTCGGACCAATTCCACTACCAACAGAAAAACAAGTTTACACAATCTTAAGAGCTGTTCATAAGGACAAAGATTCACGTGAACAATTTGAGATTAGAACTCACAAGAGAATTATCGATATTCTCAATCCAAACAGCGATACAATCGATGCATTAAGAAGATTAGATCTTCCAAGTGGTGTTGATATCGATATCAAATTATAAAGGAGGTAAGGCAAATGAAAGAAATCATCGGTAGAAAGATGGGTATGACTCAAGTCTACACTGAAGATGGAACAATGTATGCTGTTACCGTTATCGAAGTCTTACCTAACGTTGTTACTCAAAAGAAAACAAAAGATCATGACGGATATGATGCAATTCAAATCGGTTATGAAGATAAGAAAGAAAAATCCTTAAATAAATGTGAAAAAGGAATTTTCAAAAAAGCAAACGTCGCTACAAAAGAATTCTTATTCGAACTTAAAGGCGATGAAATGAACGGATTTGAAGTCGGACAAGAAATTAAAGCTGACTTATTCAAAGATGGAGAAATCATTGACGTAATCGGAACCAGCAAAGGTAGAGGTTACGCTGGTGTTATCAAAAGATGGGGATACAAGATTGGTCCTAAAGGACATGGATCTGGTTACCACAGACAACAAGGTTCATTCGCTAACAATGGTAGATGCAATAACCGTGTTATCCCAGGTAAAAAGATGTCCGGTCATATGGGAAATCAATCCGCAACAGTATTAAATCAAATTATTGTTAAAGTTGATGCTTCCAAGAACTACATCCTTGTTAGAGGTGGTGTTCCAGGATCTAAAAAATCCATCGTTAAGATTAGAAGTGCTGTCAAACCTTCCCTTCAAAATTACAAAGTCAAACCTGTAATTGATAGAAGCGTGAAAGTTGAAGCTGCTAGTGAAGCTCCAGCACAAGAAACTAAATAAATTGAAGGGAGATAACTATGGCAGATTTAAAACTTAAAGTATATTCCCAAGATGGTAAAGCAGTTTCTACAGTAAGCGTTTCAAAAGATGTCTTCGGAATTGAACCTCATAACCAATCAATGTTTGATGCAGTTATGACTTATCAAGCAAACTTAAGACAAGCTACTGCAAAAACAAAAAAGAGATTTGAAGTTTCCGGTGGTGGTAAAAAACCATGGAGACAAAAAGGAACTGGTAGAGCAAGAGCTGGTTCAACACGTTCACCAATCTGGGTTGGCGGTGGTACCGTCTTTGGTCCAACTGGTGTTCAAAACTTCAAAATTAAACAAAACAAAAAAGAACATAAACTTGCTTTAAAGAGTGCTTATAGCCAAATCGCTAAAACTGGACTTGTTGTTCTTGATGAATTAAAAGTTTCCGGTAAAACAAAAGAAATGGTCGCCTTACTTAAAGCTTTCAATCTTGAAAACACAAAGACACTTGTTATCTCAAGTGATCCACTCGTTCTTCAAGCTTGCCACAACTTAGCAAATGTTGCATTTAGAGTTGAAGGTAATGTTAGCGTTTATGATCTTCTTAACTTTAATAAAGTTATTACAGTTAAAGAAACTGTTAAGAAAATTGAGGAGGACCTTAAATAATGGCTAGAAAGAAACAAGAAGTTGCTAAAGAAGAAGTTATCGTTAAAAAGGCAACTATCAGTGATTTCGATGTAATTATTGAACCTCTTATCACTGAAAAAAGCACAACTGAATCACAAGAAAGAAACAAAGTTACTTTCATTGTTAAAAGTGATGCTAATAAAACTCAAATTAAAAACGCTATCCACAGAATTTATAACGTTAATGTAACAGGTGTTAACATCGTTAACGTCCCAAGCAAAAACGCTAGCCGTGGAAGTAGATATAAAGGAACAATCAGTGGATTTAAAAAAGCTGTTGTTACTATTAAAGAAGGCGAAACAATCAACCTTTTCGCTGAATAGGAAAGAAACTTACTTATAGGAGAAAATTATGTCTATTAAAAATTTTAAACCATATACTCCTTCAAGAAGAGCTATGACAACGCTCTCCTTCGATGAGATTACAAAAACAACTCCTGAAAAAAGTTTACTTGTCACATTAAAGAAGACTGGTGGAAGAAACCAACAAGGTGTTATTACCACTCGTCATATTGGTGGCGGAAACAAAAGAAAATACAGAATTATTGACTTTAAGAGAAATAAGGATGGAGTTGTTGGCAAGGTTGCAGCTATTGAATACGATCCAAATAGAAACGCAAATATCGCTTTAATTCATTACTTAGATGGTGAAAAAAGATACATCATTCATCCAAAAGGACTTAAAGTTGGTGATAAGATTGTTTCTGGCGAAAATGTTGATATCGTCGTTGGAAACGCTTTACCACTCAAGAACATTCCAGAAGGTACCTTCATTCATAACGTTGAACTTAAGCCATTAAAAGGTGGTCAACTTTGTAGAAGTGCTGGCTGTTCTGCTCAAATTCTTGGTAAAGATGGTAAATATGTTATCTTAAGACTTCAAAGTGGTGAAACCCGTAAGGTCTTAGGAGATTGTAAAGCTACTATCGGAGTTGTCGGCAATGAAGATTGGAACTTAGTTAACTTCGGTAAAGCTGGTAAAAATAGATGGTATGGTATTAGACCTACTGTTAGAGGTAGCGCTATGAACCCACCAGATCACCCACACGGTGGTGGTGAAGGTAAGTGTCCTGTTGGTAGAGATGCACCACGTACACCTTGGGGTAAGAGAGCACTTGGTGTTAAGACAAGAAAAGCTAAGAAGGCTTCTTCTAAATTAATCATCAAGAGAAAGAACGATAAATAGAGAAAGGAGTGAGATGTAATGGCACGCAGTTTAAAAAAAGGACCATTTGTTGACGAAAGCTTAATGAAAAAAGTTGAAGCTTTAAATAAAGCCAACAAAAAACAAGTCATTAAAACATGGCAAAGAAGAAGTACAATCTTCCCAGAATTCGTTGAACACACTTTCGCTGTTTATAACGGACATACATTCATTACAGTTTATGTAACTGAAGATATGGTTGGACACAAATTAGGTGAATTTGCTCCAACAAGAACATATAAAGGCCACTTCGGTAATAACGCTGAAGATAAGGCAGCAGCTATGAAAGCCGCTGGTATTAAAAAATAAGTAGGAGGAAGTTATGGCAGAAGCAAAGAAAACTACTAAAAAAGTAGCAGAAACTGAAACTGAAAAAGAAGTTAAAAAACCAGCAGCTAAAAAGACAACTGCAAAGAAAACAACTTCAACAACTGCAAAGAAAACAACCAAGAAAGCTGCTGAAAAAGTAGAAGAAACAAAGGTTGAAACAGTTGAAAAAGCTCCAAAAACTAAAAAGGAAGAAAAAGCTGAAGTCAAAGCTGCTAAAAAAGAAGCTAAGGCTACTAAAAAGGCTGAAAAAGCAGAAGCTAAGAAAGCACCTGTTAAACCAACAGTTACTGAAGCTCATGCAAAAGCAATCGGTGTTAAATGCACTCCAAGAAAAGCAAGACTTGTTATTGATCTTGTTAGAGGAAAAGATTGCGATGAAGCCCTTGGAATCCTTAACAATGTTAATCACAAAGCTTCAATTCCTGTTGCAAAACTTATTAAGTCAGCAATGGCAAATGCAACAAATAACTTCAATATGAATGAAGATAAATTATATGTTGCATCAATCCAAGCAAGTGATGGCATTAAGATGAGAAGATATTTACCACGTGCTAAAGGAAGTGCTAGTGGTTTAGTCAAGAGATTCTGTAACATCTTCGTTACAGTTAAAGAAAGAAATTAAGGAGTGAAAATATGGGTCAAAAAGTTAATCCAGTAGGAATGAGAATTGGTCTTAACAAGAACTGGAACTCAAGATGGTTTGCTGAAGACAAAGATTATTCACGTTTCTTAGTTGAAGATATTAAAATCAGAGAATTCCTTGAAGCTAAAATTGGTAAAGATTCTCAACTCTCACATGTTGAAATTGAAAGAAAAAAGAACGATAAAGGTTACTTTGTAAGAGTTATCGTTTGTGTTGCAAAACCTGGTACTGTTATCGGTCAAAAAGGTGAAAACATTAATAAACTTACAGATGCTTTAGTTAAGATGCTTCATTGCTCAGTCAAGATTGATGTTGTCGAAGTTAAACAACCATATCTTGATGCTCGCATTGTTGCTGATCAAATCTGTGCTCAACTTGAAGCTCGTGCTTCCTTCAGAATTGTTCAAAAGAAAGCCATTGCTCAAGTTAGAAAAGCTGGAGCTAAAGGCTGTAAAACAGAAGTTTCCGGAAGACTTGCCGGAGCTGATATTGCTCGTAGTGAAGGCTATAAAGAAGGAACAATGGCTATTAACACATTAACTAGCGACATTGACTATTCTTGTAGAGAAGCTATGACCACCTATGGCAAACTCGGCGTTAAAGTTTGGATCTGCCGTGGTGAAAAAGAAATTAATTCAAAGCTTAGTGAACCTGAGACAAATAGTCGCAAGAAAGGAGAATAACTATGTTACAACCAAAAAGAACAAAGTATAGACGTCCACATATCATTAGATATGAAGGATTATCTAAAGGTGGTAATACTGTTGCTTTCGGCGAATTCGGTCTCCAAGCAACTAGCGGAAATTGGGTAAGCGACAGACAAATCGAAGCTTGCAGAGTCGTCTTATCAAGATATACAAAACGTGAAGGTAAAATTTATATTAGAATTTTCCCACACTTAGCAAAAACTAAAAAACCAGCCGAAGTCCGTATGGGTTCCGGTAAAGGTAATCCAGAATACTGGGTTGCAGTCGTTAAAAAGAATAGAGTTATGTTTGAAATTGGTGGTGTTGCTCCTGAAATTGCAAAAGAAGCATTACGTCAAGCCAGTTACAAATTACCACTTAATACAAAAATTGTTGAAAAAGCAAAGGAGGCTAAATAGTTTATGAAGATTAAAGACGTTAGAGAAATGTCTTCTGAAGAATTAAATAATCAAGTTTACTCCTTAAAAGAACAATTATTCAACTTAAGAAGAAAGAAAGCAGTCGGTCAACTCGAAAACTTAAGTGAAATTAAGAGAGTTAGAAAAGATATTGCTCGTGTATACACTGTATTAAGAGAAAGAGAACTCGGCATGAGTAAGGAAGGTAAGTAATTATGGACCACAGAAAGAGAATTACCGGTGTTGTTGTAAGTGCTAAGACACCTAAAACAATCACAGTTATGGTTGAAGGATACAGAAAGCATCCTAAGTATAAAAAAAGAGTTCAATTCAGACATAAATACTATGCTCATGATGAATTAAATAGTGCAAAAGTCGGTGATACAGTTACTATTGAAGAATCAAGACCACTCTCTGCTTTAAAGAGATTCAGACTTGTTTCTATTGATAAGAAAGCTGTTGAAGACGTTAAGATCGTTGAAAGTGAAGAACTTAAAGAAGTACTTCACGAAGAAAACGCTGAAGACAATAAGGAGGCCGAATAATTATGATACAAACAGAAACAAATCTCGTTGTAGCTGATAATAGCGGTGCTCGTGTCGTAAGAGTATTCAGAATCTATGGCGGAAGCCACAGAAAAAGTTGTTCAGTTGGTGATATCGTTCAATGTGCTGTTAAGGATGCTATTCCAAACGGCAAAGTTAAAAAGAGCGATGTTGTAAAAGCAGTTATTGTTAGAACTAGCTATCCAATTGAAAGAAAAGATGGTTCAACAATCAGATTTGATGACAATGCTTGCGTTATCATCAATGAAGATAAAACACCTGTTGGAACTCGTGTATTTGGACCTGTCGCAAGAGAACTTCGTGAAAAAGGTGAAGCCTTTATGAAAATTGTCTCTCTTGCAAACGAAGTCTTATAAGGAGGTAAAAAAGATATGAAACTTGTTAAAGGTGATAAAGTCATTGTTATCTCCGGTAAAGACAAAGGCAAAATCGGCAATATCCAAAAAGCTTTACCAAAAGAACACAAGGTTATTGTTGATGGAGTTAATGTTCGTAAAAAACACATTAAGCCAACTCAATCTAATCCAGAAGGTAGCATTCAAGAAATCTTTGCTCCAATCGATGTAAGCAATGTTATGTATTACGATGAAAAGAGCAAAAAAGCATCACGTATTGGCTACAAATTTGATAAAGACGGTAAAAAGATTAGAGTTATCAAAGCTAACGGAAAAGAAATTAAATAGAGGAGATCGTTATGGCAGAAACAAAGAAAACTACAGCTACAGCAAAAAAGACAACTAAAACTGCTAAAGCAGAAACAAAAAAAGTTGTTAAAGAAGCTGCAACTTCTAAAGGACATAAAGCTCCTAGCAAACATACAAGATTACTTGATTTATACAATTCTGAAATTAAAACAAATTTAATGAAAGAATTCGAATATAAATCATTAATGCAAGTCCCAGCTTTAAATAAGATTGTTGTTAATATCGGTGTTGGTGATGCTACACAAGAAAAGAAGAGACTTGAAGAAGCAGTTGAAGAACTTGCTTTAATTACAGGTCAAAAGCCAATCATTACTAAAGCTAAAAAATCAATTGCAACCTTTAAATTAAGAGAAGGTGAACCAATCGGATGTAAAGTTACATTAAGAGGAATCAGAATGTATGAATTCTTCGATAAACTTGTCTCCATCGCCTTACCAAGAGTTAGAGACTTCCGTGGTGTTAGCAAGAACTCATTTGATGGAAGAGGAAATTATACTTTAGGTATTAAAGAACAATTAATTTTCCCAGAAATCAACTATGATAAAGTTCAAAAGGTGAGAGGTATGGATATCATTATTGTTACAACAGCAAATAGTGATGAAGAAGCCTACTCATTATTAAAGGCACTTGGAATGCCATTTAACAAATAAGAGGTAACAATATGGCAAAAACTAGTTTAAAGGTTAAACAATCCAGACCTCAAAAATACAAGGTCAGAGAATATACTCGTTGCAAAAGATGTGGAAGACCTCACGCTGTTTATTCAAAATTTGGTCTTTGCAGAATTTGCTTAAGAGAACTCGCTTATAAAGGCGAAATTCCAGGAATGAAGAAATCTTCATGGTAATTTAGGAGGAATAGAAGATGCATCAAGATCCAATAGCAGATATGCTTACTAGAATCAGAAACGCTAACGCATTACATCACGAAACAGTTTCTATCCCTTCTAGTAAATTAAAAGTTAATATTGTTAAAATTTTACTTTCTGAAGGTTTTATCACTTCTTATAAAGAAGTTAAAACTAAAGAAGGTCACAAAAATATCGAAGTAACTTTAAAATATGGACCAAATGGAGAAAAAGTTATCTCTGGCTTAAAGAGAATTTCAAAACCTGGTCTTAGAGTTACAGCTGATAGCAAACATATTCCATTTGTCTTAAAAGGACTTGGAATTGCTATTATATCAACCAGTAAAGGTTTATTAACCGATAAAGGTTGTAGGCAAAATAACGTCGGTGGCGAAGTTATTTGCTACGTTTGGTAATAGGAGGTAAGGTTATGTCACGTATTGGAAATAAAATTATCACTATTCCAGAAGGTCTTAATGTCACAATCAGCGAAGGCTTAGTTGATATTAAAGGCAAATTCGGCGAAGATAAAATTCCTTTTAATAAAGACTTTATCTCTGTTGAAATGAAAGACAACATCTTAACTGTTAAAAGAGCTAACGATGAAAAAGCTGTTAAAGAAATGCATGGTACAATTCGTGCTTTAATTAACAATGCTTGTGTTGGATGCCACGAAGGTTTCACAAAGAAACTTGCTCTTGTTGGTATCGGTTATAGAGCTGAAATGAAGGGTAAAGATCTTGTTCTTCATGTTGGCTATTCCCATGGAATTACTATTCATCCACTCGATGGTGTTACAGTTAAAGTCATTGAATCAAAATCAAAAGATGTTAATGCTTATGTTGAAGTAAGTGGTTCTGACAAATTCAAAGTTGGTCAAGTCGCTGCTCAAATTAGAGAAACTCGTAAACCTGAACCATATCTTGGAAAAGGTATTAGATACGTTGATGAAGTCATCTTACGTAAAGAAGGCAAACGTGCTGGTAAGAAATAATAGGAGTTAATGTATGATTAGTAAACTTGATAAGAACATTGCTAGAAAAAGAAAGCATATTAGAGTTCGTAATAAAATTAGTGGTACAGCTCTAACTCCTAGACTTTGTGTCTTTAGATCAAATAAAAACATTGAAGTTCAAGTCATTGATGATGTTAAAGGAGTAACACTTGTTGCTTCTTCATCCAATGCCTTAAAACTTACAAACGGAAATAACGTTGAAGGTGCAAAACTTGTTGGTGCAGATATTGCTAAAAAATGTCTCGCTAAAGGTATTGAAAACGTTGTATTCGATAGAGGTGGATACATTTATCACGGTCGTGTTAAAGCTCTTGCTGAAAGTGCTAGAGAAAACGGCTTAAAATTCTAAGGAGATAGGTTATGGAAGAAAATAAAGTTGTTGAAAACCCAACAGTAGAAGAAGTTAAAAAAGAAGAAAATAACACTACTTCCCCAGAAAATACACAAGCAAAAGCACCTGAAAAGAAAAAATTCAACAAAAACAAGAGATTTAACAAAGCTCCTCGTAAGGAAGTTGTTAAAGAATACGAAGAAAGAGTTGTCGCTATTAATAGAGTCACCAAAGTCGTTAAAGGTGGTAAGAGAATGAAATTCTCGGCTCTTGTAGTTATTGGAAACGGCAAAGGCAAATTCGGATTTGCTACTGGTAAGAGTGGCGAAGTCCCAGATGCAATCAAAAAAGCTGTTGATAAAGCTAAGAGAAACTTAATTGACATTGAAATCGTTAATGGTGGAACTTTAGCTCATGAAATCATTGGTAAATTTGGTGCTACAAATGTTTTCTTAAAACCAGCCCCTGAAGGTACCGGAATTATTGCTGGTGGTCCTGTCAGAGCTATCTTAGAATTAGCTGGCGTTAAAAACATTTATTCTAAAGTCTATGGAAGTAGAACCAAAATCAACATTATTAGAGCTACAGCAAGTGCTTTAATGAATGAAAAAGATTTCAATAAAACCATGGCCTTACGTAAAGGAGGTAATAACGATGTTAAATAATCTTAAACCTACCGAAGGAAGCAGAAAAGAAAAGACCAGACGCTGCAGAGGTCTTGGAAGCGGCCTTGGCAAAAATGGCGGAAGCGGTAACAAAGGTCAAAATTCTAGAACTGGTGGCGGAGTTAGACTTGGATTTGAAGGTGGTCAATTACCACTCTTCAGAGCTATTCCAAAGAGAGGATTTAAAAATCACTGTCATAAAGAATATGCTGTTGTTAATGTCTCACTCTTTAATAGATTTAACGATGGAGAAGAAATCGATCTTACAAAACTCGTTTCACTCGGTCTCGTTAACAAAGAATTCGATGGCTTAAAAGTTTTAGGAGAAGGGGAACTTACTAAAAAAGTTAGTATTACCGCTACTAAATTTTCAAAATCTGCTTTAGAAAAGATAGAAAAATGTGGCGCAAAAGCAATTTTTAGTAAATAATATATAGGTTGATATTTATTATTACTAAGGATTCCCATGAAAAAGTTTGTCGAAATTTTTAAAAATAAAGAAGTCGTTAATCGTATATTTTTTACGATAATGATTCTTTTTGTCTTTAGAATCGGTTGTGCAATTCCTACTCCAGGTATTGATGCTAGTGAATTAACTAGTCAACTTACCCAAAATACTAATAACGTTTTAGCTTTAATGAACTTATTAGGTGGAGGTGCATTACAAAACTTTTCTATATTTGCGCTTGGCGTTTCTCCTTACATTACTGCTCAAATTATTATTCAATTATTAAGTATGGATGTTCTTCCTGCTTTGACGGAATTAAATAGACAAGGGCAATATGGAAGAAGAAAAATTGAGATGGCTACTCGTTATCTCACCTTAATGCTTGCGGCTGTTCAAGCTTATGGAATTATTCAAACAGCTCTTAATACTTCCTGGATTACATTCACCATGGAAGAAAATTTCTTAACATATGCTTATATTGTTACTGTTATGGTAGCAGGAGCGATGTTAGTTATGTGGCTTGGTGACCAAATCACCTCTAAAGGTATCGGAAATGGTATTTCTGTTATTATCTTTGCTGGTATTGTTTGTTCTCTTCCAAGTCAAATTGGAACCGCCTTCCAAAGATGGGTTCTCGAATCATGGAATCATGGTAACGTGGAAGCCACTAAAGGGGTCTTCCAATTCATCCTTTACATCCTCGCATTTATTGCAATTATCGCTTTTGTTGTCTTCATAGAACTTTCAAGAAGAAAACTTCCAGTTCAACACGCTACACGTACTGGAACCAGTGAAAAGCTTGCAAAAGCCAGCTTTTTACCAATAAAAGTCAATTCAGCTGGTGTTATTCCAGTCATCTTCGCTAGCTCCATCTTAATGGCGCCTAGCGTTATTGCAACTTTTATCTCAAGTGATGCAGCAAATGCAGAATGGCTTAAAATCTTCCAATACAATCAACTTGTTGATACTGGTGGAGTAATGATGCCATGGGGATTAATTATTTATATCGTTTTGGTGTTTGCGTTTACTTTCTTCTACGCAAACTTACAAATAAATCCTGCTCAACTTGCGGAAAACTTCCAAAGAAACGGAAGTTATATTCCAGGTATTCGTCCAGGTATTGAAACTGAAAAATATGTTAGAAAAGTCTTAAATAGAGTTACTCTTATTGGGGCTTTATCTCTCTCATTTATCAGTGCTCTTCCAGTTGTTTTAACTCTTTCAGGAGTCTTTGGAAGCGATCAATCTTTAGCCCTTGGCGGAACTGGTTTAATTATCGTTGTTGGTGTTGCTCTTGAGCTTAATAACCAAATCAATGGTCTTATCGCAGGTAAGAGTTATGATGAAGTCATTGGAGGTATGTAAACTTTAGATATGAAGAATATTATTTTGATGGGTCCACCAGGCGCTGGCAAAGGAACAAATGCAAAACGTATAGCAAGTTTTTATAAAATTCCACATATTTCTACCGGAGATATGTTTAGAGAAGCAATTAAAAACAAAACTAGTCTTGGCGAACTCGCTAATTCTTACATGTCTAAGGGCTTACTTGTCCCTGATGAAGTAACAATTGGTCTTGTTAAAGAAAGACTTTCTCGTGATGATTGTAAAGATGGCTATTTACTTGATGGTTTCCCAAGAACCATGGTACAAGCAGAAGCTTTAACTGAATTATCAAATGAGATTGGTCGACCAATTACTAATGTGCTTAACATTGTTGTCCCTGAATCTATCTTAATTGATAGAATCTGTGGTAGACGTGTTTGCAAAGTATGCGGAGCTCCATATCATGTCAGAAACATGCAACCAAAAGTTGAAGGTGTTTGTGACTTATGTGGTGGCGAACTTGTTCAAAGAAAAGATGATAATGAAGAAACATTAAAATCTAGACTTAGTGAATACCATAAGCAAACTGAACCTCTTATCGCATACTATACAAAACTTGGTGTTGTCGCTGATATTGATGGAACTAAAGATCTTGATTTATTACTCGACGACATTAAAGCAATTTTAAAATAAGGCCCTTTAATGAAAATTATTATTAAAAGTCCTAGAGAGATTGCTTTAATCAAAAAAGCAGGAAGCATATTAGCCGATACATTCGACTATTTAAAAGTACATACCCGTGCCGGAATTTCCACTAAAGAACTTGATAAACTTGCCGAAAGTTTTATCAGAAGTCATGGTGGAATTCCAACATGCAAGGGCTATGAAGGCTTTCCTGGCGCTATATGTATTAGCGTAAATGATACCCTTCTTCATGGTATTCCTTCTAAAAGTATTATTTTAAAAGATGGAGATATAGTAAGTTATGATATTTGCGTAACTTATGAAGGGTATATTGCTGATGCTTGTAGAACATTTCCTGTTGGAGAGATCTCAAGCGAAGCAAAAAGACTACTTGATACAACTAAAAAGTGTTTCTTTGAAGCGGTCAAGTTAGTTAAACCGGGTGTACATCTTGGGGATATTTCTCAAAAAATCCATGAAACCGGAACTAGTGCAGGTTATACCTTAACTAGAGATTATGGCGGACATGGAGTTGGTAGAGAAATGCATGAAGATCCATTCGTCTTAAACTATGGTGAAAAAGGCACTGGACCAATTCTTAAAAAAGGAATGGTCATTGCAATTGAACCTATGCTAAATGAGGGCAAAGTAGAATTATATACTTTAGATGATGGATGGACTGTTAAAACCTTAGATGGAAAATTAAGTTGTCACTATGAAAACACCATAGCGATAACAGATGATGGCTATGAAATTTTAACTTTAGAAAAAGGGGAAGTTTATTAATGGCAAAACAAGATGTTATATCCGTTGAGGCGGTAGTTACAGAAGCTTTACCAAATTGTAATTTTAAAGTAAAGCTAGAGAATGACGTAGTAATCCATGCCACTGTTTCTGGTAAAATCCGTATGCATTACATTCGCATTTTACCGGGAGATAAGGTTACCGTTGAACTCTCGCCTTATGATTTAAACAATGGCAGAATTGTATTTAGACACAAATAGTCTAAAAGTAGGAGGCATTTATGAAAGTTAGACCATCCGTAAAACCAATTTGTGACAAATGTAAGGTCATTAAAAGACATGGAAAAGTCATGGTAATTTGTTCAAATCCAAAGCACAAACAAAGACAAGGATAAGAGAGGAAAAGGTAATTTATGGCACGTATTGTTGGTGTTGATATTCCAAATGATAAAGTTATCGTTGTTAGCTTAACTTACATTTATGGAATTGGCCCTACAACCAGTAAGAAAATCGTAGAGGCTGCAAAAATCGATCCACTTAAAAGAGTTAAAGATCTTTCTGAAGATGAAATTGCTCGTTTAAGAACTGAAATCGCTCACTATAAAGTTGAAGGTGATTTAAGAAGAGAAGTTTTATTAAACATTAAGAGACTTCAAGAAATTGGCTGCTACCGTGGAATTAGACACAGAAGAGGTCTTCCAGTTAGAGGTCAAAGAACAAAAACTAACGCTCGTACACGCAAAGGTCCACGTAAGACAATTGCTAATAAGAAAGAAGCTGTTAAGTAATAGGAGGTAGATAGACATGGCAAAGAAACAAACTACCCGTAAAAAGAAAATTAAAAGATCTTTTACTAAAGGTGTTGCTCATATTCATGCAACTTTCAATAATACAATCGTTACAATTACAGATGAAAATGGTAATGCAATTGCATGGTCCAGTAGCGGTGTATTAGGTTTCAAAGGTGCAAAAAAATCAACTCCATTTGCTGCTCAAAGTGCTGCTGAAGCTGCTGGTAAAGCTGCTTATGATCAAGGCATCAGAACAGTCGATGTTGATGTTAAAGGACCAGGAGCTGGTAGAGAAAGTGCTATTAGAGCTCTTGGAAACGCCGGACTTCAAATTACATCAATTGTTGATACAACTCCAATCCCACATAATGGTTGTCGTCCACCAAAAAGAACACACGGTTAATATTTAAAGGAGGATGTTTAAATGGCTGAAAATGAATTAAAGATTGCACACCCTTTCGAAGAATGCAAATACAAGATTGCGGTTGCTAGTAATGAAGAAAATTATTGCAAAGTCGTTGCTGAACCACTTGAAAGAGGATTCGGTTTAACCCTTGGCAATGCCTTAAGAAGAGTTCTTCTTGCTTCATTACCTGGAACAAGCGTTTACGCTATCGAGGTTGATGGTGCAGTCCATGAATTCACTGCATTAAAAGGCGTCGAAGAAGATTTAACACAAATCATCCTCAACCTTAAGGACTTAGTTCTTAAAAGCGACACTATTGGAAAAGCTGAATATGAAGTTACTGTTGATAGAGGCGAAGGCGAATTTAAAGCTGGAGATTTAGAACTTCCTACTGGTCTTGAAGTTGTAAATCCAGATCTTGTTATCGCTCATGTCGCTCAAGGCGGTCACTTACATATGACTCTCCATATTAGAAATGGTAGAGGTTATGCAACCAGTGAAGAAAACAAAACACTTGGTCTTTTAAGTAATTCAATTGCAACTGATAGTAACTATTCACCTGTTACTAGAGTCAATTATAAAGTAGAACAAACTCGTGTTGGCCACGATCCAAGATTTGATAAACTTATCCTTGAAGTTTGGACTAATGGAAGCATTAAGCCAATTGATGCAATCGCATTAAGTGCAAAAATGCTTATGTTCCATTTCGAAAACTTCTTACATCTTGATGATCAATTTGATGACATTGCTTTAATTAAAGATCCAGTCGTCCATCAAGAAGAAACATTTGAAAACTTAACTATCGAAGATCTTGATTTAAGTGTTCGTAGTTATAACTGCTTAAAGAGAGCTGGAATCGCTAATGTTCAAGAGTTAACTCAAAAATCAGAAGCTGAAATGATGAAAGTTAGAAATCTTGGTAAAAAATCCCTTCTTGAAGTTAAAAATAAGCTTGCTGAAAAAGGCTTATACTTCAAAGATGGAAAAGATGAATAAGGAGTATAACTATGCAAATCGGTAGAAAAAATGTACATGGTAAAGGTGGCGTTAGATTTAAGACCCCTTATACCTCAAGCAAAAAGAAAGCACAAGTTAGAAATCTTGTTACTGAATTAGTACTTTTTGAAAAAGTAACTGTTACTAGAAGTATGGTTAAAGATGTTGTTAAAACCTTTGATCACTTAGTTACTCTTGCTAAAAAAGGCGATTTACATTCACGCAGACAAGCAGCAAGCATTTTAAGAAATTATAAAGTTGAAGATAAACCAGAAGCTTTAACTAAATTATTTGCTGATTTAAGTAAGAAATTTGAAAGTAGAAATGGTGGTTATTTAAAAGTTTATAAACTTGCCAATAGAAAAGGCGATAACGCTCCAATCAGACTTCTTACATTTGCTGATTAATAACTTAAAACTTAAAAAGTAGGCTAACCATTTACTGTGGTTAGCTTTTTTACTAGGAGAAGAAAAAAGATGAATAAAGATAAAATTATTGTTGTAGGGCACATTTTAAGCGTAGTTGCGCTTATTGCTTGTTTATTTGTTTGGTATTTCTCAGATGCTATAAAGACCATTGATTCTAGCTCATCTTTCTTTATGATAGTTCTTATTTTAGGCTCTATTATTTATCTTTTAACTAGTGGATATTTGATTTATCGCTTATTTAAATCTGATAATAAGTAGACTTTAAGAGTGATTAATTAAGAACTTAGTTTAAAATAACATAAATAGTTTTATAGTTAAAATACTGAAGAATAAAGTTTTTGAAAAAACCTTACTTTTTGATTTAATTATCTATGTCTTTTTGATAGGATTATAGTTGAATTTATGGAAAAGTTTATTGTTTTTGATTTAGATGGAACTTTAATAGATACTTTAACTGGCTTAACAGAAGCAGTTAACGTTACTTTAAAAGAGATTAATAAACCTTATCATTACGAGAAAAAAGAAATCAAAACTTTTATAGGACGTGGAGCTAAAAGACTTTTTGCTTTAGCCTCTAAAAATGATAATAACCCTGCAGAATTTGATTTATTTTTGAAAAATTATGAAAAATATCAATATATCAGTGAACCTTTTGAGGGAGTAAAAGAGACGCTTATTAATCTAAAAAATAAGGGTTATAAGCTTATTATCTACTCCAATAAACCAAACTCAATTTTACAAAAGTTGATTCAAAATAAACTAAATGATATTGAATTTAGTTATGTCCAAGGACAAGACAATAATTATCCACCAAAGCCAGACATTACTTTATTAAGTGAGATTTTAAATAAACTTAATTTAAAGATGGAAGAAGGGATTTATGTTGGTGATAGTATAGTTGATTTAGAAACTGCTAGAAACGCTAAGATGAAATGCGTTATTTTTTCTTTTGGCTATGGCAATCAAGAAGAAATATTAAAAGCTAAACCAGATTATTACTTTAATGATTTTAAAGAATTAGATAGCATTTTATGATGAGTGAAGAACAAGAATTAATATATGGATTATATCGCTATATAAGCAAAGCTAGCCGATATGTTGGAACAAAAAGTGTTGAAGAATTTATTCATGATGAAAAGAGTTTCGATGCAACATGTTTTTGCTTTTATATGATTGATAATATAGTTAAAATGATACATAAATATCCTAAATTAATTTATGAACATAAGGATATTGATTTCAAAAAGATTAATTCATATAAAAATTCAATTTTTGTAAATGATGGAATTGCATATGTTGATATGTATGAAATTATTCAAAATGAATTTCCGTTATTACAAGTTAAATTAAAGGGAATTGTTGAGGCAATTAGTTATGGAAAACAATGAAATTATTTCAAAGTTATCTACTAAAGAAAAAGTTGAGGAATTAGGCGGAAAAGATTCGTGGTATTTATTTCCTCATACAGAACTTGGATTAAATAAGGTTCATTTTTCTGACGGTCCTTATGGTATCAGAGAATGTCTACCAGAAGATTCTTTGTTTGCTGAAGGAAAGGAATCGATTTGTTTTCCTACATCGAGTTTAACGGCGGCAAGTTTTGACCGTGAACTTTTATATAAATTAGGAAGCATTTTAGGAAAAGAGGCTAGAAGCCGTGGAATTCATTGTTTACTTGGTCCAGCAATTAATATTAAAAGAAATCCACTTTGTGGACGTAATTTTGAATATGTAAGTGAAGACCCTTATTTAACTGGAGAATTAGCTGCTAGTTATATTAAAGGTGTTGAAGATCAAGGCGTTGCAACTTCAATAAAACATTTTGCGTTAAACAATCAAGAAAGCTTTAGAATGAATATCAATTCAGTTTGTGATATTCGTACAATGAGAGAGATATATCTTAAAGGATTTGAGATTGCAATTAAAAAAGCTAATCCTGGAACTATTATGGCAAGCTATAACAAAATAAATGGTGATTATGCTTGTGAAAGCTCTTTCTTGCTTAGAGATATTTTACGTGATGAATGGGGTTATAAGGGAATTGTTATTTCTGATTGGGGTGCAGTAAATGATCCAGTAAAAGCGATTAGGGCTGGACTTAACGAAATCATGCCTGTTGCCACAAAAGAGAATTATGCAGCACTTGAAAAAGAATACAACGCAAAAGAAGATTTTAAAAAAGTCGTTGATGAAAGCTTAAATTATACAATTGATTTTATTAAAAAATATCAAGATAAAGAGAAAATTGATTTTGATTTAGATAAGGCTCATGAAGAAGCGGTTAATATTGCAAAAGAATCAATTGTTTTGCTTAAAAATGAAAACAATATCTTACCATTAAAGAAAAGAGAAAAAGTTGCTTTTATTGGTGAATATGCAATTACTCCTCACTATAATGGCAAGGGAAGCAGTTTAGTTACTCCTTATAAATTGGTTACTCCTTTAGATGCAGTTGAAGAGAGAGAATATAACGTTAGCTTTGTTAAAGGTTTTAATATTTTTACAGATTCGATTGATTTATCATTAGAATCTGAAGCTATTGAACTTGCTAAAAAGAGCGACAAGGTAGTTATGTTTTTAGGAACCAATAGTGATATTGAAAGTGAAAATTATGATAGACGCAATTTAGATTTATTCATTAATCAAATTGACCTTTTCTATAAGATTTATAATGTTAATAAAAATATTGTTGTTGTTTTACAAAATGGAGCTCCAGTCGAAATTCCATTTAATAATGAAGTTAAAGGTTTAGTCGAAGCTTATCTTGGTGGCGAAGGCTGTGGCGAAGCTATTGCTGATTTACTTTATGGCTTAGCTAATCCTTGTGGAAGACTTGCTGAAACAATGCCACTTAGATTAAATACTATTCCTTCTTTTGCTTATTATGGTGTTAGCAATAAAGTTGCTATATATAAAGAAGCAATCTATGTTGGCTATAGATATTATGAAACAAAAGGTATGCCTGTTTTATATCCTTTCGGATATGGTTTAAGTTATTCAAATTTCAAATATTCTGATTTTAACGTAGATTCTGCAGGGTTTTTAAAGAAAAACGATTATAAAATTAAATTAAGCTTTAAAGTTACAAACGATAGTGATTTTGATGGAAAAGAAGTTATTCAAGTTTATATTAGTAAGCCTAACGATAAAATATTTAATGCTAAATATGAACTTGTAGATTTTAAGAAAGTCTTTATAAAAGCTCATGAAAGCGCTGAAGTAGAGTTTATTCTTGATAAAGAAGCTTTGAAATATTTTGATGTTAATCTTAATAGATGGAATATTCAAAATGGAAAATATACTTTCCACATTTCTAAAAATTCACATGAACACATCTTCCATCAAGAAGTTGAAGTTAAAGAAGAAAATGAAATTATTGGCTATGACCCAGTTAAATTAAAGAAATATTTTGAATGTGATGTTCGCTTTTTAAACATTGATGAATATCAAAAACTATTTAATAATGACGAACTTTTAAAGAAGTTTAAACGACCAGAAAAGTTTACAATGAACTCTAATTTTTCTGAGTTAAAAACGACTTGGGTCGGAAGAAATTTTGCTAACATTATCTCTAAAAGAGATGACATTATGAAAAATAGAATGGTTTATGTTTCGATTATGGAAATGCCATTTAGATCATTATGTACTTTTGGTGGTGGTCATTTAACACCAAATATTTTTAAATATATGATTAAAGCGGCTAATGGCGAAATGCCATTAATTAATTATTTTATTTTCTTAATTAAGTTTGCTCGTGCATCCAAGAAAGTTAAATTTTAACTATTGTTTCTTTTGGATATTTTTATAGTAGTCTAAATCTTTCTCAAGATTTATTTCTCGATCAGTCTTTTCTATTAAAGTAAATTTAAAATCTTTAAAGCTTTCCATAAAGTCAGTAAGTGGCAACGAAATATTAAAGTTTTTTGATTTAACACTTACTTTATGATTTTCATATAGAAAAATATATCTTAAATTATCTTTAAATGAAACTAATACATATTCGGATTTAAGTAGAGCGATTGCTTCGCTAATATTTAAACTATTTGAGCTACTAGAACTAAAATTCATATTTAATATTGTATAAAATTTTACCAATTTAACAAAAAGTAAAATAAATAAAACTGATTTTAAACTATAAAGTTAGTTTTATTTGCCTCTAAATTTTTCTATTGATTTTAATTCCTTAAAAATACGTCTAATCTTTATGAAAAACACTAAAAAACTATCAAAAGTCGCTTAAAAAGAGTAAACTATAGTCATGATAACAATCTATACATCACCTAGTTGCTCTAGTTGCAAAAAAGTAAAGAAATGGTTTGATGAGCAACATATTCCATACAAAGAAAAGAACATTTTCTCGAGTGTTTTAAATCCAGAAGAACTTAAAGATATTTTGTCTAAAACCGAAAATGGCACTGAAGATATTATCTCTACTAGAAGTAATATTATTAAAAGCGGAAATGTTCAAATTGACGACATGTCAGTCAATGAACTTATTGATTTTATCAAAAAGAATCCAAGCATTTTAAAGCGCCCAATAGTAGTTGATTCTAGTAAAATTCAAGTTGGTTATAACGAAGAAGAGATTCGTTCTTTTATTCCAGCTGCAAGAAGAATTGCTGCTAGGGCTTGTCCACATTTTGAAGGATGTGAAAACTGTAAAAACGCTAAAGACTTTGAAGAATTTTTAGCTAGTCAAAAACAAAACAGCCAAACGGCTGTTAAGTAAAACTAATTTAAATATTTAACATATTTAAGAAAAAAACTCGCAAATTGCGAGTTATTTTTTTGAAATGTTTAAGGAATCCATTGCACGAGTTTGTTTACTTCTTGGATTATCTTCGTACTCGATTCCGTTTTCATTACAGATTCTTTGAAGTTGAGTCCTGGCTTTTAATAATGAGTTACCGGCCATTTCAAGTTCATAATCGGTAATGCCATTATATTCGTTTTCATCGATTGAGAATTCATAACCTTCTTCGCCATAATTGGTTTCAAGACGATGTGTTTTTAATTTTGCAACAACTGTCATATCGTTAGGTTCGAAGCCAAGCATTCTAACGAATTCAGTAGTGTCATTTTCAGGAATAATGCCTTTAATTGTAAGAGCGATGAATTCTTCATCTTTTAAAGTTGTATTCTTTTCAAGTAATCCTTCACTCATAGGAACTTTTAAAGTCATTACATATTCGTTATTTAAAGCTCTAACTCTTAAGCCAATACCAGCGTTTTTGAGTTGGAAATCTTTAGTGTCGATGTAATAGTTAACTTGAACTTTATCTTTTAAAATATTTTTTTGTAATTTCCTGACGATACGATTATATTCGTCTTTATTAATTAAAACTTTAGCTTCAATTTCAATATTTGTTGCCATTTTTTTCTACTTCCTTTTCAAATATGATACAATAAAAAAGCAGGTTTTAAAAGGTATTTAAATGCGTTTTTGTATTTCATTAAGAGATGGCGATGGAGTTAAAAAAGTATCTGATTTCATCAAAGAATCCTTACTTAAAGAAGGATTTGTTTATGATGAAATTAATCCTGAATTAGTAATTTCTGTTGGGGGAGATGGCACTTTTTTAAGAGCAATCCAAAAGTATTTTTTAACTAAACCATTATTTGCCAATATTAATTTTGGCAACTTAGGATACCTTTGTGAATACACTGAAAAAGAATTAAAAGAGTTTATCGTTGATTTATTAGATAAAAATCATGCTGAAAAAGAAATAACCCTTCTTGAAGCAAAATATAGTGATAAAACTTATTATGCTTTAAACGAATTTAGGATCGAATCGAGCAAGGGTGATACTTTAGTTTTTGATGTTTATATTAATGATACTTATCTTGAAACTTTAAAAGCTGATGGATGTTTAATTTCAACCTCTATTGGTAGTAGTGCAATGGCTAGATCACTTGGTGGAGCTTTAGTCGATAACGAGATCGAGATGATTCAATTTGTTGAAAAGGCTCCAATTCAAAATCGTACTTACGAGTCAATTAGATCGCCATTTGTTCTTCAAAAAGACAAAGTAATAAAGATCGAAAACATTAAAAATGACGAATTCTTTATATATTACGATTCAAAGAGTGATTATTTAAAGAATTACCATGATGATATTGTAATTAAATTAAGCGATAAAAAAGTACGAGTATTAAAAAACACTCGAAACAATTATATTAAGAAAACACATGAGGCTTTTATCAATGATCGTTCCTAATTTATTTTTAGACACAACTGGTACAATTGTTATATCGGTATTTGCTGTAGCAGCAGTTTTAGCATTAATTATCATTACTTTATTTGTTTTTAAATCAAAAAAGAAAAATAAACTTGATAAAGCAAAAGAAGAAAAAGTTATACTCGAGCATAGTGATGATAAATTTATCGAGGCATTAGGCGGAGTAGAAAATATTGAAAGCTATGAACTTAAAGGCTTATCTCGTTTAGCTCTTGTATTAAAAGATTATTCAAAAGTTAATAAAGAGGAAATAAAAAGATTCTATGTTTCAAGAATCTTAGAAATGAGTAATAAAATTATTTTAGTAGGTGAGAACTTAAAACCTCTTCTTGAAATACTAGATAATTCCAAGAGCGAGTAAATCAAGTTTAATATCTTCTAAAGGGAAGCCCATAACATTAAAGTAGCTTCCTTTTATTTTGCTTATTAAATGATATTTTTCATCATCTTGGATAGCATAACTTCCGGCTTTATCGAAAACATTTTCTTCTTTAATATAGTTATTTATTTCATCATCGCTAAGTTTATTAAAGGTAACTTCAGTGACGACCATTTTTTCAATTAAAATGTTTTTTGAAGCATTACCTATTACATATCCAGAAATGACTTTATGGGTGTTACCACTTAGTTTTTTAAGAATGTTAAAAGCATCTTGTGAATCTTTTGGCTTACCAAAAATTGCATCATCTAAAACAACAATTGTATCGCAACAAATAATAAAATCTTCAGGTTTTGCAGAGTTTTTGAGTGAAAAGTACTTGTTTTTAGCTTCTTCTAAGGCATAAGTTGAAGCTGGAGCATGAAGAGTGGATTCATCAAAAAGCGGCTTCATTATTTTGAAGTCGCTAGTTAATGTTTTTAATAATTCAATTCTTCTTGGTGAACTAGATCCTAAAATTAACATAATTATGAAATTTTGTTCATGACAAGAGGAATGATCATTGGATTTCTTTGAGTCTTTCTAAAGAAATATTTTGAAACAACACTTCTTACTGTATTTTTGATGTCATTAAAGGTAACTTTTTTAGAATGGAAGAGTTCATTTAAAGCTTCTTGTAAGTACATCGAAGCATGTCTTGTTAAATGGTCTTCATATTTTCCATAGCTAACAAATCCAACTGTTATAACTTTTGGATCACACATTAACTTTGATTGTTTAGAGTCAATAACTAACATAACGCTAACCATACCATCATCTTGTAAGATTTTTCTATCTCTAATAACAGCAGTTGAAACGCCATTTACATCGTATCCATCAATAAAGACGTCTTCAGCAGTAACTCTATCTCCATCAACAATTTTATGGTCTTTTAAAAGTAAAGTGTCTCCATTTCCCATAATGAAAATATTTTCGGAAGGAATGCCAAGAGATTTTGCGATATCTCCATGAAGTTTAAGCATATGATATTCACCATGTGCTGGCATAAAATATTTAGGATTATAGAGCTTAAGATTCATTCTTAATTCTTGTCTTGAAGGGTGACCGGATGAGTGTAAATCAGCAAAAACTGAATTAGTAATAACATTAGCGCCTTCTCTAGTTAATTGGTTAACGATTTTTGAAATAGAAGCACCATTTCCTGGAATTGGACTAGAAGAGAATACAACGGTATCGCCAGGAAGAATTCTTAATCCTCTAAATGAGCCGTTAGCTATACGGCTTAAAGCGGCCATTGGTTCACCTTGGCTACCAGTACATAAAATAACAGTTTCACTTTCTTTTAAATCGCCCATTGTGTCAACATCTCTAATCATTGCACTTGGAATTTTGATATAACCAAATCTTAAAGCGATATCAACGGTATTAATCATGCTGCGGCCAACAATGACGATTTTACGATTGTGTTTGATGGTGCAGTCAACAATTTGTTGAATACGGGAAATATTACTAGAGAAAGTTGAAATGATAAGACGGCCAGGTGCTTTATCAAAAATTTCATTAATTGAGTCTAAAACATTCTTTTCACTAGGGGTCCAGCCTTCTTTTTCAGCATTTGTTGAATCAGCAAGTAATAAATCAACGCCCTCTTGACCTAAGCGAGACATTTTATGAAGTTCAAAATCAGGTCCAACAGGCGTTAAATCAAGCTTGAAGTCGCCAGTATCAACAATTCTGCCTTCAGGAGTATCAACACAGATTCCAAAACTATCAGGTATAGAGTGGGTGACACGGATAAAACTAACTTTAAAACAACCAGCTGTAATTACGCTATCTTGATCATATTCAACAAGTTTAACTTTTTCTTTAATTTTTTGATCTTCTAATTTTTGTTTAATTAAAGCACAAGCTAATTTTGGAGCATAAATTACTGGTATCTTAACTGACTTAACTAAAAAAGGAATACCACCAATATGGTCTTCGTGTCCGTGTGTAATAAATAAAGCACGGATTTTATTTTGATTATCTTTTAAGTGTTGATAATTAGGAATAACGTAATCAACACCAACTAAATCATCTTCAGGAAATTTTACACCAGCATCAAGAATAATGAGATCGTTTACGCTTTCAATACAGTAGGTGTTTTTTCCGACTTCGCCAAGGCCGCCTAAGGCATAAATCTTAACAGGATTATTAAATATATTAGACATCGTGAATTCATTATCTCCTTTTTACATAATTAAAATATCTCTTAAAATCGAGATTATTATAATAAAACAAAAATTAAAAAACTACACTTAAATTGAAATTGCACCCGATTTTCTTATGAAAGGGCTTTCTTTATTGATGTGATCGTAAAATAAAACACCTTTTAAGTGATCGATTTCGTGTTGAACAATGATAGCAGGGTAGCCAGTAAAAGTATAAGTCATTAAACTTTTCTTTAATAAGTCGTATGTCTTAACAGTGACTTTATAGTGACGATAAACAAAACCTTCGTGAGCCTTATCAACACTCAAACAACCTTCGCCACTTTCTAAATAACACTCTTTAACTGATTCAGAAATTATTCGAGGATTAATCATTGCATATTCTTCTCTTTTACCTTTAGCGTTGATAAAAGAAATCGCAAGCATGTTTTTGTTAAGTCCAATTTGTGGGGCGGCAAGACCAACGCCACTACGAACATTATGATGTTTTTCTAAAAATTCAGGATCTTGACTAAGTCTTAAATACTCAATCATATTTAAAAGCTTTTCCTCTAGTTTTGGATCTAAAGGGAATTCTACATTTTCTGATCTTTGTCTTAAACTTGGCTTATTGTCTTTTACAATCTTAAATATTTCCATGTCGAAAATATTAGCACAATTTTTCTTATTTATTAAGTTTTTTGCTATAATTTTATGCGATGGATTTAGAGTTAATAGAGTTAATAAATAAGTTAAGTGAAAATATAAAATCTAGCGATGTTTATAAAACATTTTTAGCAAGTGAAAAAGAAATTAATGAAAGTGATGAGATTAAAATATTAAGTTATAAAAAAGATATGGCTATTGTTAAATATGGAGACATGATTAAACATTATGATAAAAATAGCCAAGAAGTTATTAATGCTTCTAAAGAAATGAGCGAAGCAATTTATAAGTTAAACAACCATCATTTAGTTCAAATTTACAACAAAAATCTTGCAAATCTCAATTCTTTTTTAAAAGAGATTCGTGATGAACTTTTCGGAGGCTTATTATGATTAAGATTCGTGGTGGAAAATATTTACATCGTTTATTAAAGCAACCTCCTCTTGAAATAACTCGTTCAACAAAAGATGTTTGTAAGGAAGGAATGTTCAATTCATTAGGCAATATTACAAATTATTCATTTTTAGACTTATTTGGAGGAAGTGGAAGTATTGGAATTGAAGCTTATTCCCGTGGAGCAAATCCTGTTTACATTAATGATAAAAATCGCGAAGCTTATAAAGTTATTTTAGATAATTTAAAATCACTAGGAATTAGTGATATTAAGACATTTAATTTAGACTACAAAGTATTTTTAAAAACACTTCAAGATAAAGGTATTAAATTTGATATTATTTTTCTTGATCCGCCTTATAAAATGATTATAGATGATGCTTTTATTGATGAAATTTTATCTTATGATATTCTTCAAAAAAATGGCATAATTATCGCAGAAACTGACTATGATATCTCACCTATTCTAGTTGAAAAATACCAGGTTAAAATATTAAAATATGGTAGAAGTAAAATTAATATTTTAAGGACAAAATTATGAAAATTGCTGTATACCCAGGGAGTTTTGACCCTATTACAAATGGACACTTAGACATTATTAGAAGAGCAAGTAAATTATTCGATAAAGTAATTGTTCTTCTTGCTATTAATCCAGAGAAAAGTTGTCGCTTTAGTAAGGAAGATCGCTTAAACATGCTTGTTGAAGTGGCTAAACCTTTTAAAAATGTGGAAGTTGACTCTTATAATGGATTAACTATTGAATACGCTAGAAAACATGGGGCAACAGTTTTGATTAGGGGGCTTCGTGTTGTAAGTGATTTTGAATATGAATGGGCTTATTCGGCAGCTAATGAATACATTGATAAAGATATCGAAATGGTATTTTTGATGTCTCATCGTGAACTCGCCTTTATTTCATCGTCCTCTATTGATGAACTTTATAAAAGTGGAGTAGACATTTCTTCTCTTGTTCCTAAAATTGTTTTAGAAACATATGCTCGAAATAAAAAAGAAGAAGAGAAGAAGTAAATAATTTATTTTATATAAATATCAAGCAGGCTTAATAACCTGCTTTTTAATTTGCAAATAAAAACGACTGAATTAATCAGTCGTTAGGATTTAATTGGATCTTTAAATTTTTTTAGGGTTTAATATTCACTTTAAATTTTTTTAGGGTGAACCCTATAAAAGTTTATAGTTTAACTGTT
>ENA-OOXJ01000129-OOXJ01000129.1-human-gut-metagenome-genome-assembly--contig:-NODE-129-length-69217-cov-12.285923_pt1 | contig 69217 bp, 62 predicted proteins | sample MGYA00241587_ERZ501343 | MGnify/ENA primary metagenome ERZ501343 (study PRJEB25962, sample SAMEA2042918) | human gut metagenome | biome: human gut; feature: human-associated habitat; material: faeces... | reverse complement strand
ATTATAAACAAAAAAATGTAGCAAAAAAGTCGCTACAACTAAGTAGCGACCCTAATTTGCCAACTAAGTGAATTTTTTTAAAACCCTACAAAACCCTAAATTTCGTTAAAGGGCCGAAGTTTTCACTTCCTCTTAAGGGCTTCCGAATTTAAGTAATAAATAATCTTAGTTATTAAGCTAAATCTTCACAAGCTTCAAGTAAGTAGCTGAAATCAACAACATCTTTAGATTCTTTTGAAATCTTAGAAGCATTAGCGCCCGTTAATTGACCATTTCTAATGTTTTCAACATATTTCATCATATCGCCTTTCTCATCGAGGTCTAATTGTTGTTCAGCATTTAACCAAACAGCGATATCAGTATTTAAACTACTTGCAGCAACTTGACCAACTGTGACTGATTCAATATCTTTACATGTTTCAGCTGGGTTATCATGTCTGAAATTCATACCTCTAACTAAAGCTCTCATGAATTTCTTGAATGTTTCTTCATTCTTAGCTAACCAATCAGTATTAACTGCCCAAGTGGATGGAGCATAAGAATCAGACATATGTGTAGAAGTTTTACAAACAGTTTTGAAAACTTTTGTATTTTCTTCTAATTGAGTAGCAACTGGAGCAAATGCAATAACGAAGTCCCAATCTGCTGTTTGTGCAGATGTTGAAATGTTAACATTTGTTGCATTAACAATATTAACTTGGTTAGCGGCAACATAATCAGCATCAGTTAAATTGTTAGGAAGTCTTTCTTCACCGCTTTGATACCAAATTCTTTGTCCTGCTTCTAATTCAGCATTGACTGCATTAACTAAGCTTGTCCAGAATGAAGCTGGTGTAGCTGTTTGGTCAAAAGCAACTGTTGATCCTTTTAATGCAGCACCGATTTCTTCAAGAGTAGAATTTATTGTTAAATCTTTTCCTTTGCCGTCAAGTTTAGCAATTAATCTATCATCATCTGTTAAGTTATCTAAAGCAACGATTTTGACTTTGGAATCCTCTGTAAAGTAGTTCCAAGCAACACCACCACCCATGAATGATACATCAATTTGGCCAGCAATAACTTGAGTTGCGAGTGATGGACCATCACCAGTAACAGCTGTAAAGTTAACGCCTTCTTCGACCATAAATCCTTGATTATAAGCACTATAACCAGCACCCGCACCAAGGTTAAGGTGTAAACCAACTCTAACTCCTGGTAAGGTATCGTCGTTAATTTTTTTATTTCCGCCACATGAGGTTACAGCAAGTACACCTACAGCAGCGACTGCGCCAAGTAAAGTAAATTTTTTCATTATTTTTCTCCTTTAATTTATTACATACAAATTTTTCTATTTGTTATGGCTAATTTTATTAATGTACACCACTACTTAAATACATCTTGTAAACAACATCCCAAATATGGTTTCTATATTCTTGGAATTTTGGATCAAGTTTAGTGGCTTGTGTTCTTGGATAAGGTAAGTCAATATCAATTATTTCTTTAACTTGTCCAGGTCTTGCACTCATGATAATAACTCTTGAGGCAAGTAAAACACATTCATCAACGTCATGGGTAATAAAGAAACAAGTTTTTCTTTCTTTTTCCCAGGTTTTCAATAAGTCTTCTTGAAGTTGTGATCTTGTTTGAGCATCAAGTGCACCAAATGGTTCATCAAGTAATAAGACTTCCGAATTAAGAGCATATCCTCTTGCAATAGCAACTCTTTGTTTCATACCACCGGATAACTCTTTTGGATATTTGTTTTCAAAGCCATTGAGTTGAACCATGTTAATGTATTTTTTCGCAATAGCTTCTCTTTCAAGTTTTGTGTATTTGACTTTTTTCATTACAGGAACTTTGTTTCCGTTTTCATCTGTTGTAAAAACTTGTTCCATTTCTCCTGTCTCTTTGTTCTTAACCATTTGTGGAACTTCATGTCTTATAAACTTTGTTGCATACATGACGTTCTTTTTAACGGTTGACCAAGGAAATAATGCATATTGTTGGAAAATAACACCTCTATCAGGGCCAGGGCCAAGGATTGGTCTTCCATGAATAGTAGCACTTCCACTGGTAGGTTGTTCAAGTCCAGCAATAATATTTAATAATGTTGTTTTTCCACATCCAGAAGGTCCGACAACACAAATAAACTCGTTCTTTTTAATTTCTAAGTTAACTCCATTTAAGGCGACAACATCTTCACCTTTTTCAACTGGATATATTTTCTTAACGTTATCAATTTTTATGACAACTTCATTTTCTTTTTCCATATTAATATCCTCTTATTATTTCCATCTTGTTAATTTCTTTTCAGTGAACAATAAGATTTTATCGAAAAGAATACCAAAGATACCAAGAACAATAATACCTAAGACAGCATTGTCCATTCTAAGTTGCGATGCTTGTGTATTAATATAAGAACCAAGACCATATGTAGTACCTGTAAGTTCTGCTGCAATAAGTGTTGTCATTGCTGCACCAATACCAAGTCTCATAGCTGTTAAAATAAATGGATATGCACTAGGAACAATAACGCCAGTAAATAAATTTCTATCTCTTGCACCAAATGTATAAGCTGCTTTAACTAATGTTAAATCAACGTTTTTAACACCTTGATAAATTGTGACTGTCATGGTTAAGAAACAAGCTAAGAAAATAATGAAGTATTTAGCTGATTCATAAGGACCCATAGCTGCTGCAACAATTGGAACATAAGCAATTGGTGGGATACATCTTAAGAATTGAATGAATGGATCAAGCAATGCTCTAAATGGTTTATACCAAGCCATGATAAATCCAACAGGAATAGAAACTACAAGTGCAATAAGATAGCCAACTAAAACACGAGAGATAGAGTAACCTAGGTGAACCCATAAGACGTTACTTTCAATAGCTGTGGCAATGAATCTTGCCCAAACTTCTGGAGGTGAAGAAAGCCAACTTGTTCCACCAACACTTTCCTCAACTACAGCATAAATCCACCAAATAGCGATTATGCCAATAATACCGAGAATTCCAACAACGACGTTTTTCCATCCAGCCCACATTGAAAAGTCTTTCATCTTTTTAGGGCCGCTGGTTTCTGCATCATTAACTGGTTTTGATAAAGCACTTAAATCAATAGCTGCAATAGCTGCTTCTTTTTCAACTCTTTTCTCCTTAACAAACTTAGGAGTCATTTTGTCTTTTAAAGAACGCCAATGCGACTTCATTGAATCAGATAGGTGCTTCATCTTAGCATCAAGATTAAATTTATCCTTCATATATTTCTCCTACTTAGCGAGTTCTTCGCTAATTCCTATCCTTGCGTCTGGATGTTTTTGTAATAATGAAGCAGGGAAATCAATTGAATAATCTCCGAATGCTGCACGTCTCACAACATATTTATGCCATGGTCTGAAGCAGAATAATCGCACTTTTTTGCTTCCAAGGATTTCTTTTAATCCAATCGTCACGGCATATTTAGGAACAAGTGGATAAGCGCCATCGAAATCATCAAATGAGTTAACAACTCTTGTTTCTCTACTTATCTTAACCACTCTAGTTCTTGAATGTACAAATTCTTCTTCACTAACTTTCTCGTCTTCTTCTGGAGGTTCATTGAAAGCCATATGACCTGTAATACCAATTCCACCAAAGCAAACATCAACTCCACCATGATCTTCAATTACTTGATCAATATAATCAGCATTATCAAGTGTTGGGAAGATTCTTTGTGACTCTGGCATAATTAAGTCTTTGTCAATCTTGTTGTAGCAAAGTTCATACATTGTCTTTTTAAATGACAATTTATAATCAGTTCCACAAATTGTTTTTTCATCTAACATGTACTCATCCATGTTGATAAAAGTAACATTTTTAAGTGAAATCCTTTCAGAATTGACTCTTTTTGCAAAATATTTATATTGTCCAATTGGACCAAGAGGACAAATAAATAAAGTTCTTTTGCCAAGCTTATTGTTTTCTTTAATGGCTTCAACCATCATATCAGCCATTCCAGAAAAAGCGCCTTCTTTATCTTTATAGATATCAACAGGAATTTTTCCTTTTTTGATATCTTCGCCATGAATTTTTAAGATTTCTTCTGTCATTACTTTTCATCCTCCATGCAAAGATGTACTGATGGTCTCTTAAATGTCATAGGGAGAACAAGTACATTTGGATGATCTCCAACATATTTCTTAGCATCTTCGAATGCTTCCATAACTGTACTTCTTGTTTTCATTCCCATCTCACGTGCAGTTCCTGGAGCTTTAGCACCAACAATGTAAACTGCTTTACAATCTCTTTCAGCGATATGGGCACAAGAGATCATAGAGAAAGCATGATATGGATGGAATGCATAATGATGACGGTAAAGTTCAATATATTTTTTTACATCCATTGAATTGTAATAATCTTCAATTTCAGGGAGAGTATTACCATGTTCTTGGAAGTAATTATAAACATCTTTCATTGCTGGGAATTCTTCATCACCGAAATCACCATCGCATTGAGATAAAGCAATAATAACAGGTTTATCTGACATTACTCTCTTAAGTCTAATTACTTGAGCAGATATAGCTTGTTCAACAAGAATTGGGTTTCTACCTTGTCTTGTACCATATTGGAAATCATTTGGTAAACCAAAGATAATAACATCATATTTTTTCTTTGCCCATTTAACATAAGTTCTCGTATCAGCAATCTTCCAGCTTTCTTCTTGAACTTTATGAGCTTCACCAGCATAAACAGCAATTTGATGTGAGAATGAATCTAAGACAGCATCAACACAGAAGAATTTCTTGCCCATACTGTGTTCCATCCACTCGCCGATTGCATCAAATTTCTTTCTCATTAATGATTGTGAAGAAACTGGAACGAAATCAGGTCTATGCATAACTGCTGAACAGTGATGTGAGGAAATGCATTCCCAGTTAGAAATACCGGTTGCACAGTGTTTATAACCACCACTATATCCACCATATGGGTTACCTTGAGCGTGACCAATTAAGAAGCAAACATCGCTGTCATAAACATATTTGTTCATAACAACTTTTGCACCATATTTTGGCTCGTTTCCGCAATCAACTAAATGGTCCCAATCTTCACTATCGTGGTTAATAATTTGTCCTTTTGGATAGAAACGATCAAAAATTTCATCACCTAAGATTTTTCTAATTTCTTCAGGTTTGTTCTTTCTATGTAAACCATTAGAGCAGATAAGAAGAATATCTTTCTCTTCAACACCATATTTCATACACTCTTCAATAATAAGAGGAATGGATGTTTTACGATGTGAATCATCTTGGAATCCGCCTTTAACTTTATCAGGGAAAACGATTGTAATTTTACTTCCTTTGTGAACTTGTTCACTGATAGGCTTCATATCAAAAGGATGTAAAATTGCATCGAGAGTAGCTTTTTTAACGTCTTTAATTCCTTCTGGATCTTTTACTGTGACTCCTGTTTCAAAAATGTCACTACCTTCTGGGACTTCAACGTTTACTTGGCCATCTCCATACTCTAATTTTACTTTCATTTTTTTAGTCCTTTCTCGTAAGTTAATACAATTTTTTCAAAATCTTCTAAGGTAAAGCCAAAATCGGCTCCAAATTTAGTTAATGCAATTAATCCTCCATCTACTTCGGGAATTGAAGCAATCATTTCAGCGTTTTCAATTTTTAATCCGCCGCCATAAACAACAGGACAATTAACTACAGTTTTAATAAATTTAGCAATATCTTCAATATATTCTCTTCCTGGAGGTACTTTACCTGGTCCAATTGCCCATACAGGTTCATAAGCAATTGTAACTTTAGATAAATCAGTACCAGCAAGACCAACTTCTAATTGATGTCTAAGCACATCATACTTTCTATCTTGTTCTTCAGCTTTCTCACCAATGCAATAAAGAACATCTAATCCTGCTTCTTGTGCTCTTTTAATCTCTTCATTAAGAATCTTATTAATATCGCCTTGACCGCCAAATGTTTGATTAAGGTAATTCAAATGATTTCTTTCTTCGCAATGACCAATGATTGTATCAGTAACTCCGATTCCTTTCATTGCTTTAGCGGTTCTAAAAGTTGTAAAAGCACCAAAGTTTCCACCAACACTAACATCTTGGTAATGAACGCTTTGGCAACCAATTCTAACTTTATCAACAGATGATAAAGCACTTAAGAGATTAGACTCTTGAAAATAAATAGTAACTGGAAGAGAAAGATTCATTTTCTCAATTCCTCCAGCTATCTTTGCTCCATAAGTTTCGTTTTCTTTATCTTTATTTATACCACCGAAACTTTGTGGTATATCAAATCTTTTAAGATTTAAGTATATTTTTTTCACGATGAAAGCCCTTACATTTACTTAAATCATATATAGATTTTTTCTATAAAGCAATATACGAAACTTATAATATTTACATTTTTACATAAATTTTTTTCATATATAAAGAAAAAAACTTTCGTTTGAAACTAATCAATCATTGTTAAATATTACTAACATTGATTTTTGCTCAATTTGATAAAAATTATTATATTTGTTTTCTAAAACAACCCATTTGTTTATGAAGTCTTGATAATTTTCTTTATTTCTTTCTTTTAATCTTTTTATTTGTGTCTCAGAATCAATTTTCATGAAAATAGAGAGATCATAATATCTATTAAAATAAGGATTTAAAGAATAGCTTCCTTCTACTATAGTTAACTGTTTATTGTCTAAAATAGTGCTTGAAACTATTCTTTGCTCCTTACAAGAGAAAACTCGATATTCTAAAGAAGATTCATTTAAATGATTAACTATTTCTTCTTTAAATCTTTTTAAATCTATATTTCCATCATTTGAAATAGACAAGTCTTTTTGACCTCTTGGAAGATAAAAATCATCTAAATGAATAATCCTTGTATCAAAAAATTGGCTAAGTTCATTAGCCAATGTAGATTTTCCACTTGCACAGTTGCCATCTATAGCAACAATACAGTTTTCTTTTCTTGATAAAATACTAGATATTTTCTGTATTAGTATTTTCAGTTCCTTTTTTCTTAAATATTCTTGCATAATCAGGTAATAAGTTTTGTAAAACCTTTTGAGAATATAATAATTCAACAATTGCAGGAATTAAAACTAATTGAACAATCATTCCTGGCCAAGCATTCGCAAAAGCTTCTGTTAAAAAGAAGATTCCAGTAAATGGTGCTGCATCAGCAACTGCAAAATTAAATAAGAAATAAAAGAACCCCCAAATTAATCTACCAAGAATCATTGCTGATACTAAAGAAATATAAATAGAAGCAATTGTAGGAATTTTTTTGACATACTTATTTAATAAATAGAAACCAGCACCACAAATGAAGCCATAAGTCATAAGTTCAAAACACATTGCAAGACCCGTAGGCAAAATAGGTGGCATACCAAAAATTAAAGATCTGGTTAATGGAGTAATAAATCCAATTAAAGCTCCATAAACTGGGCCCAAAACAAATCCACAAATCATTACAGGAATGTGCATTGGTAAAAGCATATTACCAAATTCAGGAATTTGCCCTGTTAAAAAAGGCATAAGCCATCCAAGTGCAAGAAATAATGCTGCTAAGCAAATTTTAACGAGTTGTAATTGATACTTTGTCATAACTTTTTCTCTTTCTAAATATGATTAAATTACGATTACTGACATTATGTCAACATATTTTTAGCAAAATAATCGACATTTTTGATACCTCCTTTCGCTCGAAATATAAAATACTTCTTTACAAAGAAACTTAATTGTAAATTGTTTGTAAATTTTAATGTATTAGACTTGCACTATTTAAAAAACCCATTATATTAATAGATGTGTGAATTAATTGTTTTAGACGACACAGGTTAAGATAAATTCTTAATGGCTGCGGTTAGTTCACTAAACGCATTCTTATTCGTTGGAGAAATTCTATTGAATTTCTTTTTTTATACAAAAAATTAGAAACTAAAAAGATTATATATTTGAGCATATCAAAATATTTTTATACTCATTTAATAAAAAAGCCTGCAAAAATGTACTTTTTTCTATAAAAAGTAGAAATTCAGTATATTTCTAGTACAATCATTAAATAGTTTATTTATTACAAAAAACGTACTATAAAAGCACTAATAAAATACTTTTAAAAATCCATTAAAAACTGATTCACAATCACTACTACTTGTGATTAAATATTTAGCGGAAAATTCCGGAGAACTTTTTATGCTCAAAAAACTTTTTGCACCAATAGACATGACACAAGGAAAAATCTATAAGGTTATTCTTATATTTATGGTTCCTATATTTCTATCTTATATTTTTCAACAAATTTACACCTTAACTGATGCTATAATCGTCGGTCAGAATTTATCTGCTAATGAAGTAAATGGTGTTAATGACGTTGGCTCCTTAACGTATATTGTATTGCAGTTTGCATATGGTTGCGCAGCAGGATTTAGCGTTTTATCTTCTGCTTTCCAAGGCGAACATGATGAAGTTGGTGTCAGAAAGTCTTTTTTTGCACAAGTAGTCTTATCTTTTATCATTTCTATTTTTCTTACAATTATTTCTATTTCTTTAATAGATCCACTTCTTTCACTAGTAGGATTAAGCGCATCTACAGGTGGTCAAACATATGAAGCGGCAAAAACTTATATCTTTATTATATTTTTAGGAACGATTTGCCAAGTAGCTTACAACCAAATTTATTCGCTTTTAAGATCAATTGGTGATTCTATTACACCACTTTTATTCCTAATCGCTTCAACTATATTAAATATTTTCCTCGATTTATTATTTATTGTTGTTTTTCATATGGGCGTTGCTGGAGCAGCCATCGCAACAATCTTAGCTCAAGGTATTTCAGCCGCTTTATGTTACATTTATACCTTTATAAAATATCCTTACTTAAGATTTAAAAAAGAAGATTTTAATATTGAATGGAAATTATATTGGAAGCATTTAAAACTTGGTTTACCATTAGCCTTTCAATTCTCGATACTCGCAATTGGTTTAATAACACTTCAATCAACCATCATTAAATTTGATACCACTTTAGCTGGAGAAGTCATAGATAACGGACCTGCTCAGCTCGCTTACGGAGCAGCAAACAAGGTTCAAACATTCTTAATGACACCTTTAAACGCTTTAGGAACAGCAATGTTATCATATTGTGGGCAAAATTATGGTGCGAAATTATATAAAAGAGTTAAAAAAGGCATCACTACAGCTGTAATAATAATGCTACTTATGTATGTTATATTGCTTTCTCTTGCATTGCTTCTTTTAATAGATGATACATATTTAAGAATATTCTATTCTTCCGAAAGTATTAGTGAAAAAACATCATATCTTGGTCGCTTAAACGTTTTGTTTACTGTGCCTTTCTTTCCATTTTTAGGTGTTTTATTTATCTTAAGATGTTCTCTACAAGGAATCGAAAAACCACTTGTACCATTTTTGGCTGGTGTTGGTGAACTTCTTGCTAGAACTCTTCTTTGCTCATTTGGGCCATATATTTTTGTTCAAACAATATCAACTTCAATAGATTTATATAACAATCCAGGAAGTTATATTGTAACATGCCTTGCTGATCCTTTTGCTTGGCTTGTTGCATGCATTATCTTAACAACAGGTTTTATAATCTACATCTATGTTCCATTAAAAAAGAAGTTAAAATCTGACGATAGTCAAGAAAATAAACTCGATTCCCAACCAAAAAACCTTTAATTCTTAACTATTTTCTTAAAAAACTAATATTAGCCCTATACCTATAACAAGTAAAATAATTCCTAATGGAGCAAATTTCATATAATCGAGGTAAGAAATTTTTACCTCGTTTTCTTTACATATTCTCATAAACATTAAACTTGATAAGGCTCCACAAGGAGTAATCAAAGCACATAAATTGCTTGCAAGAATAGTTGCATAAACATTATCCACTGTTGTTAAAGCGTTAGCGTTTAAAATATTAGCGTAAAGTAAAGACATAGGAACGTTATTAACAAGATTTGCACTTATTGCACTTGTTAAACCATAAGCAAATACTTCAGCTTCTACAGACTCAATCGAACTTAACAAATTACCAATTTGAAGCAATAAATCAGTTTGGTTCAAACTCGAAATTATAATAAACATCGAAATTAAAAATGGTATAAACTCATAAGGCAAAGTTTTAACTGGTTTAAATATATAAGTTTTGTCTTCTTTTTTAATAAAGCAATAAATGCTTCCAATTAATAAATCTACCAAAGCAAAAATTAAAGTTATGAGATACATTTCAACATTAATAAGATTAGAAACAATTAAAAAGATGGTAGTCAAAATTAAAGACGTTAGTCCTAAACATAACAAAAATTTATTTTTAATTGGTTCTTTTTCTACTTCAACTTCAATTTTAACTTTTAAGTCTTTATAAAAAACTAAAATAAGCAAAATATACAAAATAAGCATTAGAATCAATGAAACTGGAGTTAACTTAGCTAAATAATCAAAATATGTTATTCCAAAAAAGGAGCCTAAATACAAATTTGAAACGTTTGTTGTTAAGAAAGTTGTTGAAAGAGTATTCAAGACAAAGCAAACCATAATCAAATATGGCATTGGCTTAATTTTTGAAGCTTTAGCAAAGTAAATCATAATTGGTGTAACAATAATGATGATGTCATTATTCGTTGCGATAGTTAAAAGTGATATTAAAAAGTAAAATGCTGTAAATATGATAAATTGATTGCCTTTACCGATTCTACTTGCTCTACTTGCCAGAAAGTTAAACAATCCGACAGCATCTAAAAATTTCGAAATAAAAGTTAAAGAAAGAAATAAAACAATAATTTTAAATGGATTTGTTGAATTGTTTTGAATAAATAAAGTCAGTATGTCTCCGGCAGTACTTATATTAAAAAGTAAAATTAATATTGCTCCAATTGTTGTTATTAACCAGTAAGTATCTATTCTTTTTCCTTTTATATTAATAGTTGGAAAAAGAAAGAAAGATAAAGTCATAGCTAATATAGTTAAAGCACTTAAAACATAAATCGAAATCATAGTCTCCGCATCCCGAATAATTATCATAGAATCTAATTTTTAAATATCAATAAATAATTACTCAATTTATGTAATAAGATATATTTGTCTTTATAGTTTTGTTGATGATATTTAGTTAACAATTTTTTGAAAAATTTTTAACAACAAAACCAAGAAAAAAATGCTTGATTTATCTTCCTGTTTTAGTGTATAGTAATTGAGCGTCTAAAGAAGCGCAATTGTGGGCCTTTAGCTCAGTTGGTTAGAGCGCACCCCTGATAAGGGTGAGGTCGATAGTTCAAGTCTATTAAGGCCCACCAAAATTTAAAACATAAAGAGCGTTATTTAGTTGGGTGTTTAGCTCAGCGGGAGAGCGTTTCCTTCACACGGAAAAGGTCATTAGTTCGATCCTAATAACGCCCACCAAGATAAATGCCTTCTTAGCTCATCTGGTAGAGCAACTGACTTGTAATCAGTAGGTGGTTGGTCCGAGTCCGACAGAAGGCACCAGAAAAAGAATTTCAAGCTTTGCTTGTTGATATACATCGTAGGACAAAGGTCCTATTTTTTTACACAAAATCTGAAAATGGCGGATAGCGAGGGGTTCGAACTCGTGGACAACTTAAAAATTAAAAAGACCTTTATGCAGGTCTTCTTAACATCTTTATTAAATCGCAATTTCAAAAAATATTAAATTTTTGCAGTGTTTTTAACTTAAATACCTTTATTTGGCTCTTCAACACATTTATTTTTAACCATGGTATTTGGTGAAACGGACTTTACAATAAAGACGTTACTACCAATGATTGAGTTTTCTCCTATTACAGTGTTACCTCCTAAAATTGAAGCGCCACTATAGATAGTTACATTATCTTTAATTGTTGGATGACGTTTAACTCCATTTAACGAATGGCCTTCCTTTAAAGATAAAGCGCCAAGAGTTACTCCTTGATAAATTTTGACATTATTACCAATTTCAGTAGTTTCACCAATAACAATTCCAGTTCCATGATCTATAAAGAAAGATTTTCCAATTTTTGCTCCTGGATTTATATCAATACCAGTTCTAGTATGAGCATATTCAGTTAAAACTCGCGCTGGGAATTTTAAGCCTAGTAGATAAAATTCATGAGCAATTCGATACGCACTGATTGCTAAAAATCCTGGGTAAGCATTTACTACTTCGATATATGAATCACATGCTGGATCACCATCATAAATAGCTTTTATATCTAAAAGAAGTTCTTCCCTTAAAACAGGTAATTTATCATAAAATGTTTTTAAAGCATCTTTATAATTATCATAATTATCTTTAAAAGCAAGTTTGAGATTTAATACACTTTTATCTATATATTTATCAATCTCGCTTCTACTAATTTTCTCATTATAAAAATCCAAAAACATCGCAGTTCTGATGTTTTTATAAAATTTTATTAATTCATCACGATCAAGTTTTAACCAATCATTTTTCTTTTCTGTCTTAATCATTGATTGATAAAGACCATCAATACTCTTCTCATTCATATAAATTCTCTACACTCAAATATCTTTCTCCATTGTCTGGCAAAATAATAACGACATTTTTGTTTTTGTATATTTCTTTATCTAGCTTTAAAGCGCCCATCAAAGCTGCACCAGAAGAAATTCCGCAAAGTAGTCCCTCTACTTTTGCAAGCTCTCGACTTCCTTCATAAGCTTCTTCATTAGTAATATCAATAACTCTATCCACCAAATCTTTTTCATATATTTTTGGTAAAAAATTAGGTCCTAAGCCTTGTATTAAATGAGGTCCGCTTATTCCTTTATTTAATAAAGGAGAAGATTTAGGTTCGATTCCGATAATTTCTATAGAAGAATTTACCTCTTTAAACCTTTTAGCATTCCCAATTAAAGTTCCGCTTGTTCCAACTCCAGCCATAAATACATCTAGTTTTCCTTCAAGGTCTTTTAATATTTCCCGTGATGTAGTTTCATAATGAGCTTTAACATTACTTAAATTCTCAAATTGATGAGCCAAAAATGAATTTTTATATTTTCTTCCAAGCTCTTCAGCAAGTTTAACGCTTCCCGCCATACCTTCGCTTTTTTTAGTTAAAATAACTTCAGCTCCATAAGCTTTCATCATCATAACTCTTTCTTTTGAAGCATTTTCAGGCATGCAAATAATACATTTTAAGCCAAAAGATGATGCTATCATTGATAATGAAATGCCCATGTTTCCACTTGTGGCCTCAATAATAATTGAATCTTTATTAATCCTTTTATCTTCAATAGCATCTTTAATAATAAAATATGCTGCACGATCTTTAACACTACCACTTGGATTTGATCTTTCAAGTTTAGCAAAAAGATTAAAAGTTAATTCATACTTTTTAATAATGTTTTCAAGTTTTATTAATGGTGTTTCACCAATCGCCTTAACTATAGAATTTTTATACATACAAATATTATATCGATAATCTTCGTATTTTTATAATACTTTGCACTTTAATTGGTTGTCGAAGTTAAAATATAAATCTATAATTTAATCGAAAGGAAAGGTATTATGGCAAACTCAAAAATTTCAAAAGCTAGAGCTCTTAAAATCGTCCAAAATGTCCTTTTAATCATTGTTGGTATTTTAATTGCTTGTTCAGTCATTAGCCAAGACATTATTAAATACTTAGTAGGTCTTGCATTAGTCGTTTATGGTGTTTTCTTCTTATTTAGAAGTGTTTATGACACCAAATCATTCGTTATGCCATTTGGTGTTGCTGGTGGTATTTTACTTGGTGTCGGCATCGCTACAATGTGCGATTATGTTCCTTTAATTTTAGTATTACAAAATATTATTTTTGTTGCTTTAATTGTTCTTGGAAGTTTACTTATTTTAGATGCAATCGTTAAATTTGCACTTCACAGAAACAATGCTGGTATTACTGAATTAATTCTTGGTGTAATCTTACTTGTTGTTGGTATCTTATTTGTTGCAATTCCAGATATGCAAACCTATTGTTGGATTGCCTTTGGTGTTGTTCTTGCAATTTATGGACTTTATAGCTTAGTCATTACAATAATTGCATTAAGTAAGAAATAATAGCTAAAAACATCTTCAAAAAACTCGTAAGCTTAGTTGCCTACGAGTTTTTATTTTGCTTATTTTTCTTAAAATCCTTTCAAATCTTAACTATTTTTGATTTGTTAACAAGATGTAACTAACACTTCCATCATCGCCAAAAACTTTTTCATAAACAAGATAATCACGATAATCTCTGCCTTCTTTAAGTTTTACAAAGAATAAAATCTTGCCATCTCTTTCTGTTCTACTGACTTCAAATTCTTTGTCATTATATTCAATTTCAATTGAATCCTTGAATCCTTCTTTTTCAATTTCAATAGAATATTCAATCTTTTTACGTCCATTTTCTATATAGGTGTATTCGTATTCTTCTTCATTTTCATCATCTTCATTTTCCATAGAAGATTCTACAAAAATATAAGAATTATTATTTAAATTGATTCTGAAGTTTCTTTCAACTTCTTCTTCGTCCCATTCTTGTTCGTTTTTCATGACACTTGTAAATTCATAGTTAGCATCATTTAAAAGAACATAGCCTTCCATAAAAGTGTATTTTTCAATTTCATCGTCATCTCGTTCTTCATGACTTCTTGCATTATAAATTAAAGAATATGTTACTGTTTCATTATCGAAGTCTTTATAAGAAACTGTTTCCTTAATTGTATATGTTTTACCTTCAATTTCAGTTGATACTTCTTCGACATTTGAACTAATATCAAAACCATTGTCCATCATAAGATCAAGTTGAGGTAAAACTTGGGTTAAGTCCTCTTGAACGCTGTGACTATTAAAGTCTTTACTAAGTTTAAATGGATTATGAGCCTTTAATGCTCCAGTTTTATTGATTGAATTTAATAAACTAACACTTGTTGTAGCTTGGAAAGTATTTTCTTTTTTGGAAGTTGTTGGAATTTCAACATCTCCTAATTTGGTTGTATCACTTCCTAAATCACAACTTGTAAGCATTACTGCTCCTAATCCAAGCATTGATAATAAGCTAATTACAAATAACGTTTTTTTCATAAATTTATTTCCTCCCTAAGAATTTACAATAAATACGAAAGAGAAAAATAAATTATTGGAATTTTTTTATTTTTTTATAATTTGGTAATTATATCTATCAGAAGTATAGATTCTTTGATCATTTTCATATGCTAAAGTTACTAAAAGGTCTTCTACTTCGATATCATCAATTTCATTTTCATATTCAACCAAAAATTCATAAGTTAATGGATTATTATTCTTTAAAGAAATGTTTTGGAATTCGCTTTTTGAAAGAGGCGTTTCTACACTAATCTCAAGTTCTTCTTTATTGCCTTCTTTTTCAAGGTCATAAGTTAAAGTGTAATCAAAATTTTCTCTTTCAAAATCAGATAAAGATGAAAAATAAGAAATAGAATAAGAATTCTCAACTTCACGTCCTTCATATTCGTTTTCTTTTTCAATTAAAATGAATTCATTGTTCTGTTTATTGGTACACAAAATTTTGATTTCTTCTTCTTTTTCATCTTCATCAATTTCGCTTTCTTGAGCAATATAGCAATCATAATAAGAATCATTTAGTTTAACTAAATACTTATCATTTCTACTAAACTCTGTTGAAAAATTAACCTCATTTAAGTCGTTATAATAAAAACTCATAAATGGAGCATTAAAATCATCAGTGTATGAATAATAATTATCACAATACCTATAAGTTACATTTTCATAGACAAAGTTGATTTCTTTTTGAACTTCAACTTTTATATTTTCTTCTTTATTTAATATATTTAATATTCCACCTTGAATAGAATCATAATCATTAACAATTTTTTCAAAATCAGTTTCTTTTAATATAGATTTACTCTTTTTAAATAATGCTACACGATTATTAACGGTGTTTTCTCCATACGAATTGAAACTAGATAAAGTTAAAAGCTCATTACCTAAGACATTTGATGAAGTTATTGGCTCTAAAACTGGCGGATTAACATTACCTTGTTCTCCCCCATTATTCATAACAAAAAACAAAGCTAATGAGCAAATGGCAATAGCTCCAACTGATAAACCAATTCCACCAAAAACATATTTCTTTTTTAAATGCTCTCTTTTAGGAGTTTCCTTTTCTTTTACTTCTTCTTGAGCTTTAAAAAGGTTAAGAATTTCAATAGAAGAGGTTTTAACTTGGTAGTCTTTTGTTTCGTTAAACTTATTTACAATCTTTTCATCATCAATTTTTCTCATAACTTTATCTCTTTTCTTAGTTTTTTTATTGAGTTGTTATAACTCCATAAAATTGTACCTAGTGGTCTTTTCATAATCTTTGCTATCTCTTCAAAAGTAAGTTCACTAAGTACATGTAACGTAAAGATTTCAAGTTGATCTTTTTTGAGAATCTTACTAACTTTGTCGAGTAAAATTGTTTTATCAATTTCGTTTTCATCTCTTGATTCAACATCTTCATGTTCATAAAATTCTCGTACTCGAGAATGCTTTTTAATATAGTCAAGAGTGATGTTTCGGCTGATAAGAATTAGATAACCTAAAACGTTCTCGTTTTCATCAAGTGTTGATACACTCTTTAAAAAACGTACAAAGGTTTCCTGTAAAAGATCCTCACTTAAATCATGATTCTTGATCAGAGAATAGATGTTATAAAAACATGGTCTTTTTACTTGTTCATAAAATTCATCGAACAAGTCGAAGTTTCCTTTTTTAAATTGGACTACATAGTTCTCTAGTCGTTCTACTCTCATAACATAAATACGAAACAATAAGAAAAAATATTGGTTTTTCTTTATTTTATATTAATAAAATATAATAACCTCAGCTATATTGTCAAAGAAATGACTCAAGAAATTTAAAAAACGTTGCAAAACCCAATTATTTTAGTTTTTTATCCGCCATTCTATTTTGTAAACCGATATATAATTCGATGATGGAATTTTAGATAGTCATTAATTGTAAAGTCATTAATACTTCCTTTTTCTCTATCTATATATCGTAATGTAACATCTGTTGCAAGACGAACAAGGCCAACTCTATCATGATCTTTAAGGAGATTTTTTATACTTTTAACCACGATTTTAAATTCATTTTCAATCCAATTAATTTCGCCTTCTTGTTCGGATATATTAACTTCTAAATATATCGGAAAATAATATTTAATAAACTCACAGTAATCTTCGTAATTAATTTCTGGATGGAAATCAAAAAAGTGAGAAACCATTTTAACATCTGGCCTTGTTGGATCGTTTATTTCTTCGTCAACAAAAAAACCATTAAAACGTGGATCGAGTTTGTTATTAATTATTGGATGATTTTCTTTAAAATTTCTAAATTTCAAAGCAATTGGATCATTATCTTTTATGATACGTCTAGCTTTTAAATTATCTTCATATTTATTTTTAACTTCTTCAAATTCTTTAGCAAGCTCACTTGTGTTATTAAAATAATCTTTGCTTAAAATAGTTTCATAAAGTCTAATTGCATTTTCTTTAAAACTTGCAATATCTTTAATCTTTTTAGATTTAAAATCCTCATAAGTAATTTTTTTATTATATAAATATCCAAAATAAGAAAAATCTTCATCACAGTCATCTATTTCATCAGCAAAATTAATGTGAATGGAATCAAAGCCTTTATCGCCTATTATTTGAGGAACTTTGGTGGTTCCTTCAATTTCATAAATTAAAAATAAATCACTCATACTATTTTTTTGTAAAAACTTTTGTTATTGGATTAATTTTATCATGTTCAACTTGCTTGTTGTTTGCTTTTGCACTTAAAGAGCAAAAATTTACTAACAATAGATTTTGTTTTTAAAGTTCGTCAATATGGTAAAAATCATCTAAGGTAAAAAGTGTTAAATCTTTTTTCTCATTTTCATCCAATTCAAATCCGTTCCTTGATATAAATCCTAGTCTCACAGGACCAATTGGCAATGAAAATGTTTGTCTTTTTTCTTCATAAATAACTTTATAATCAATAGGATTCTTCGTGTATTTACACTCAAACAGTCTGTAGCCAAGTTTGTCCATCGTTGCTACATCAAATTGTCCATTAGTCTTATTTGCTGGATCGTCATACCAATAACTACCAATTTTATAAAATGGTGTGTCTAATTTTTTAGCTTTATTTGCACGTGTTAAAAATTCTTTGGATACTGCTTCAAAAATCTTTGGAAAGTATTCGGCCTCAAGCCTTTCTTTAATATATGTGTCATAATAAATATCAACACCAATACTAGGAATAAGTGTTAATCCGTCGTAAACAAAACTATAAAAGAAATTTATTAAATTATCCTTAATCTCGTAAAAAATTTTCTTTTTACTATCCTCTTCATTAATAGGTTGTCTTTTTTCCAACACAGAAATGTTTAAAAGCTCCTTTAATGCATTTGCAACTGCTTTTGATCCTAATTCACTTTTCTGCTGCAATTTTGTCCATTTCGTATTGCCAGATATTATTAAATTAAAAATAACATTTGCACTATTTATTTTTTGAATTTCCCCAAAAATACCTTGAACAATTTCGTTAGTTAATGTTAAATCTCTTTCAAGAAATAAGCGTTTAATGTTTTTTTCTAAAGTTTCTTCAGGGTTAATTTGCGATAGAGAAAATGGCAATCCGCCAAAAACAGCATAAAACTTAAATTTATCTTCGCTTGATAGATTCGGAAAAAAAAGACTTGCATCTAAATAATCAAATGGTTTTAGATCTAGAGTAAGCGTAAATCTCCCATGCAAAGGAGAATCATAAGCTTCTAGTTTTCTCATCATATCTATATAAGAGCCACATAGAATTATCTTAATTTTGCCGCTTGCACAATCTATTTTTTGTTGCAAATAACCTGTAATTTCTGGCGTTATTTTTTCCAAATTTGAAAACTCGTCAATAACAAGTACAACCGGTTTTTTCTCAGACAAAGTAAAAATGGCGTCTAAATCATTATAAAAATTAGATGATGTTTCAATTTCTGGAACACCAGTTTTAATCGCCATAGCAAAAGAGCGTCCATTCATCTCTAAATTTGTCCTAGGAACTTGATAGTAAACTGCGGGAATATTTATTCTATTTAAGGACTCTGATATTAATGCTGATTTGCCAACTCTTCTTCTACCATAAATTAAAACAAGTTCTTTCGCATTCGAATTAATCCTATCAAGAATCAAATTGAGTTCTTCTTCTCTTCCTTTAAAATCCATATTTTTACCTCACATAAACAGTCACAAAATATCGAAAACGCACTGTGATAATTAAATCTATCTATTATTACTTTCAAAAAAGAAAGTAATTTTACTTTACTTTCCAAAACGAAAGTAATTTCATTTTACTTTCAAAAAAGAAAGTAATCAATTATTATTATAAAAAATGTCCGATTTCTCTGACAATCATCATTAATTTTGACACACTTATTTTGTACCAACATGTTAGTTATAAGTTATCTCATGTTAAAGGTTTAATACAATTTAGCAGAACTACTTCGAATCGTGCGAATTTTAAACGCCAGCTTTTATTGCTTGAGATGAATCATCCCAAAAGTTCATTTGGTGAATCATTTTAGTACCCTCCCAGTACCAATTTTTATTTGCACCTATTCGTGCAATTATTCCAGCATCTTTTAATTGTTTTAAATTCTTTTTTACTCTTGGTTCAAACAAACCAGTAATTACCGTTAATTGATTTATAGTAACATTTGGATTATTTCTAATTGCAGAAATTATTTTTTCTTTAGTGCCATTTGCTTTATTGGATACTTTATTGGTTACTATAAACTTATTTACTTCATTTTTTCCAAAAATTGAAAGAAGTATACAATAAAGTATACAATAATTTACACACATAAATTAAAACCAATGTTTATCGTTTATATTAAAAATCACATGTATTTTTGCACTCTCCATCAATAATTTAAAAGTAGTCAAAGCTGATATCGTGCAAATCACGTAATTTTTAGCACTCTTAAAACAAATCGTGTAAGGGATAGAGTAAACGTAAATAAATTATGTGCGAGTTGAAGTAGGCAAAATAACGAACTTTTACGGACTTTAACGATTAAACCCTATGTAGAGGGCCCTAAATTTTCCCCATTTATAAAATATTTACGTTTACTGAAAATCGATATTTTTCATAAAAAAAGTCTGATATTATTGAATCAGACCTATTCACATCAAATGGTGCAGATAAGGAGACTTGAACTCCTACGCCGTTAAGCACAAGATTCTAAGTCTTGCGTGTCTACCAGTTCCACCACATCTGCAAAGCAAAAGTATTATAAATTAAACAAGTCTATTTGTCTAATTTTATTTTTAACCATGACGTGTAATTTTCGAAAAATAATTGAGTTTTACAAGGCTTTTTAAAAATTATTGGCCTTTTCTTATCAAGTCTATAGGCGAAACAATGCCTAATAATTGTGAAGTTTCTTTCCCGCTTACACTTACAAAAATAATTGGTAGTCTTTTCTTATATTGTTCCTTAGAAAAAGCAAAATAATCATTAAGGACATCGATCTCATATTCGCCAGTAACAAAAATAAATCTTAAATTAAGTTGATTGTTAAGGTTAACATAGTTCATGATATCCAAAATTTTAGTCTCGTTATTTACCTTAACTTTGTCTAAAGATAGATTAAGTAATACATCGCTATTGAAAACACCGATTACTTTCTTTTCTTCATCAAGAATCGGAATATTTGAAATACCATCTTTAACAATCTTTTCGATCAAATAATATAAGTAGTCCTCTTTCTTTCCATAAATTAATTTAGAAAGTGGCGTCATCACATCTTTTGCTCTAACAGGGTTTCTTAAATAATCAATTAGTTCATCTAAAAAGTTTATTACATCATCTGAAACAGTAAATAATACATCAATAATGCCTGATTCATGAACCATTAAATTTCTTATTTTTCTTATAGAATCTAGTTTAGTTGAGTAAACTCTTTCTTTTTCAATACGACTTCTTCTATATTTATTAATTAAAAAATATATTGAAGAATCGTCACTTTCTCTATTAAACTTTTCGCCAATCAAACAATCTAATTCATTGTATTTACGAATAAACTCGTCGTTATTTTTCATAAAAATCGTAATCTTTCCATAAACCGCCATGCAGTCTATGAAGTTCTTCAGTTACTAAAAGCCATTTAATAACAGACTTTCTTTTTGGATAAAATTCAATAAATTCACCCTTTAAAAAGGTATAAAAACGACTTGCGTCAGTGCACATTCCATAAGTTGGAGTTTCTTTTAAGCTTAAAGTGAAACTAAAAGGTTTTCCATTTCTTGTTCCATCAAAGAAAATTCCTTCATGATTTATTCTTAAAATACCTTTTCCTTCGATTTGACTTGTTTTTTGATGTTTTAAATATTCATATTTTGGAAGAAAACCAATATCTACTTCTTCTTTAAGTTCAAAGTTTTGGTCCTTAATTTCTTCTTTTACACATTGTCTTTGATAATCAAACCACTCTTTAGGTGTTTTAAAAGTTTTTGATTCTTTAATAGGTACTAATTTATACGTATTATCGATAAGTACTTTGTTATGACAATGGCTACATTCAATAAAATCAGAACCAGAAATATTTTCAAATTCATGGCCACATTTTGGGCATTTATATAAAAGTTGTTCAATATTTTCAGCAATACAATCAGATTTATAAATATTTTTCTTTTCTAAATTATAAGCATAATCATCAGTTCTGATTTCTGTATTTAATATTTTCATAATCTCTTCTTCAGGTAGATTCTGCAAATCTTCAACAGTGAATATTTTTTTAAAGCTAACTTCAACAGGTCCTTTTCTTTCTTTTAAATTAAACTTAGGCGAAACCAAATAAGCACCTTTAATATTTGAAAGATAAACAGGAACTTTTAAAAACTTTAATAATTTAGCGGTACCTAGTGCAACAGGTTGACTTCCTCCGCTTATTGAAGACATTCCTTCAGGAAATAAAGTTAATCTTCCACCATTATTAATAACTCTTTTCATTTCCATGATTGCATATAAATCAGGAGTGAAATTTTTCTTAGGAATTTCATGCATTAAAGAGAAAATTCCATGTAGATGGCTTCTAAAAAATTCATTATAGCCAACTACAAAGTTAAATGTATGAGGTAATAAAGGAATCGCTGTAAAAATATAATCCATTCTACTAGCATGATTACTTAAAAGAATATAAGAACCTTTTTCTTTTTTTGGATCATCAATAAATGTTGTTTTTAATTTATATTTTCTTGCTACTGTAAATTGCCATAATCTACCTAAAAAGTTATATATAATCCAATTAGGTTTTTTAATCCTTTTACTATGTAATTTTTGTTCTAATGTTTTCATAACTGAATTATATAAATTATCTTTTCTTCTTTTCAAGGTAAAAGGTTAAGTTATTTAACTTATTACATAATATGTCAATAAAAAAAGAAGTACCCATAATAGATACTTCTTTTGAATGAACAACAATTGAAAACGATTAACGTTTTGAGAATTGTGGAGCTCTTCTTGCTTTTTTAAGACCGTATTTCTTTCTTTCTTTAGCTCTTGGGTTACGGGTTAATAAACCAGCAACTTTCAATGCTTTTCTATCTTCGCCAGCTTCAAGTAAAGCACGAGCAATACCAAGTCTTACAGCTCCGGATTGTCCAGTGTAACCACCACCATAAACTTCAGCAGTTACATCGTATTTTCCTTCAACGCCTAAAACAGTAAGAGGTTGTTTTAAATCAATAACTAATGTGTCGTGTGGGAAATAAGCTTTTACATCAAGTCCGTTAATGGTGATAACACCTTTTCCTGGTTTGACATAAACTCTAGCAACACTGGATTTTCTTCTACCAGTACCATAGAAAGATTTAACTTTAGCAGCCATTACTTATTACCTCCTAAACTTTTGAAAGTTAAGACTTCTGGGTTTTGAGCAGCGTGTTTGTGTTCAGCACCTTTATAGACAAATAATTTCTTATACATTTGTCTTCCGAGTCTTCCTTTTGGAAGCATACCCCAAACAACTCTTTCAAATAATTCTTCTGGATATCTTTCAAGCATATCCTTAAGAGTTCTAACACGTAAACCACCGTTATAACCACTAGCATTGTAGTATTTTTTGTTTAATGGTTTATGAGTACCATTGATTTTAACCTTCTCGCAATTGACAACGATAATGTAATCGCCACAATCTTGATTTGGTGTCCAAGATGGTTTTTCTTTACCCATTAAATAAACGGCAATTTCACTTGCTAAACGACCTAATGGTTTGTCTGTTGCATCGACGACATACCATTTACGAACAATCTCTTCTTTTTTTAAACTTGTAGTTTCTCTGTTCATCTCACTATCCTCCATAAAACTTAAAATCTTACCGGGACTTTAATTTTTTAGATTAGTGTCTTGAAAATTATATAGTTTTCATATATTTAAGTCAACTTTTTTAAGTGAAAAATCAAGCATAAAAAATTTGCGCTTTTTCTATAAAGTTAACGTAGTTAAAGATAAGTTTTTTCTTCATTTTTTGACGCTTATTCAGCATTAAAATAAACGATAAATTCGGTTCCTTCTAAAACTTTAGATTTTACCTCAACTTTAAAGCCATAATTTAGACAGATGTGTTTAACAATAGCGAGCCCTAAGCCAGTCCCTCCTTGTTCTCGACTTCTGCCCTTATCAACCCTAAAAAATCTTTCAAAAATTCGCGAAATATTTTTTGCTTCAATCCCAATTCCTGTGTCTTTTACACTTAAATATTTTTTAGTTAAGGTAATGAAAATTTTTCCTTTTTCTTTGTTGTATTTAATGGCGTTACTAACTAAATTCCTTACTAAGCGATCAAAATCTTTAGGAACCATTTTTAATGTAACGCTACTTAATTTTAATCTACAATCTATCTCTGTTTCGTTTAATAAATATTCAAAAGAATAAACAATATCATTAACCATTTCTTTGGCATCTATATCAATCTTTTTTTCATTTGACATATTGTACTCTAAAGAAGAAAGAGCAAGCATATCTTCAATAACGCTTTCCATTCTCTTACTTTCTTTAATTACAGCTTCTCGCGCTTTTTCAATTTCTTTTGGATCGTCAATTAATCCATTTTCAATCATCTCTTCATAACCAATAATTGTGGTAAGAGGAGTTTTTAATTCATGAGAAGCATTTTGGAAAAATTCACGTCTAATTTTTTCATTTAATCGATCTTGAGTTACATTAAAAAAGATAATTCCAATTCCACTTTTTCCTTTCTTATCAAGCCATCTTAAATCAATTTTAGTTAACAAAAATTGATAAATTCTGCCCTCAATTTGCTTGTCAAAAGTACTCGAATTATATCGAAAAGCTCGCAAAACCCCATTATTTAGTTCGTCACCTAAGGCTAATACTCTAAACGAGCTACCTAATGTATGTTCTTTATTTAAACTTAATTTTTCTAATGCAAACTTATTAATTAAAACACAATTATTGTCACCATCTAAAACAATAAAGCCTTCTTCAATAGAGTCTAAAATATAATCAGTTTTTACTTTTTCTGACTTCAATTTATCGATTTGGTCTTTAATAACTTCGCTTGTTTGAGTAAGAGTTTTATCAATAATTTTATAGCCATCATCAGTTGATAAATCATAATTTAATCCAGCAATTTGTTCTAGGTTTTCGACATTTTCTTTAAGTTTAGTAATTGCTTTTTTATAGACTCTATATTTGAAAAAACCATAAGCGATATCAATAACTAAAACTATTGCGCTGCCAATAATTAAAATATAAAATGATGTACTTTCAATGTTTGAGCGAGGTAATCCAACTCTAATAAAGTTATCATTTGTTTCTAAAACATAATAAAGAACACTATATCCCAAAGTTAAAGAATTCTTATAGTAATAATTGTTACTATAATGAACTAGTTCATTTAATCTATCTTCTTGTGCAGCTTCTTTTTCATCGTTATTGATTTCAAGTAAAACATTTGCTTCTTTATCAAAAACAGTGACTCTTAAATCGATAACATTAGAATATATTGTTTCTATTTCAGAAAAATCTACATCATTAGAAATAGAAAAACTTACGTTATCAGCGTAAGTTCTTAATCGATTTCTAGCTTCATTATTTGATAAAGCATAAGATGTAGAAAATGAACTTATTAAAATAATAAGAGTTAAAAAGAAGACAAAAAGGAAATCAATAACAACACTTCTTTTATTCATTCTTCATCTTATAGCCAACGCCATAAATTGTTTGAATTAAATCGGCGTTTTCTTTACCAATTTTTCGACGAATTTCTTTAATGTGCATATCTAAAATTCGTGTTTCATAACTTTTTTCACTTCCCCAAATCAAAGAGAAGAATTCGTCTCTAGTTACTGGTTCACCTTTTCTTTTAAATAAGAGTTGAAAGATTTTAAATTCACTATTAGTGAAATGGATCACTTCTTTACCCATTAAAAAGTTATTATTAATTGAATCATAGGTAATGTTTCTTACGCTATAATTCTCTTTTTTGATTTGTCTTCTAGCACGAGCGTTTACTCTACTAATAAGTTCTAAAATATCAAAAGGCTTAGCAATATAATCGTCAGCACCTAAATCTAATCCATCAATTTTATTAATGGTTAAATTTTTAGCACTGATAATAATAATTTGTATTGCATCATTAGATTCATCACTTCTGATTTGTCTTAAAATACTTTCTCCACTTGCATCGGGTAGCATTAAATCAAGCAAGATCATATTAGGTTTTCTTTCTTTAAAAGCGTTAATAAAAGAAGCAAAGTCAAAGAAGCTTTGAATTTCATATCCTTGCTTAGATAAAGCTAAAGAGATTATGTGAGAAATATTTTTGTCATCTTCTAATGAATAAATTAGATAAGGTTTGTTCATATTGATTATATTATCACTTTATCCTTGTAATAACCATTTTGAATATAAATTGACCATTCAGCAATATTACTTGCATGATCAGCAATTCTTTCAACATACTTTACTAAAAGAGTTGTATAAATAACATAAGCATCATTTAAAGCATATTTTTCTTTAGAGACAGGAATTTCACTTAAAAGTTCAAGATATAATCTATCGACAATATCATCTCTTTTAATAACATCCATTGCTAAATCTGGATTACCACTTGCTAAAGATTTATAAGAATCTGTGACCATAGAAAGAGCAACCTCAATAATTTTTGCAATCTTTTCAGAACGATATGCTTCTTTAGCTTTATATAAATTTTTACTAACCCAAGCGATATCTTCTGCGTGATCGCCAAGTCTCTCAATATCTTCTACCAGTTTAAAAATACCTGTTACCTTACGTAAATCGCTTGCAAAAGGTCTTTCTTTTAAAATAACTAATAAGCAATCTTCTTCAACTTGTCTTTCAAGTTTATCAACAATATCATCATTTATTTTTTCTTCATCAGTACATTTTTCATCTTTATAGTATGAAAAAGCATTATCTAAATAAGAAATTGTTAATTCAAACATCTTTAAAAGATTGTTATTAATTAAATCAATCTTTTCTTTTAGTTCCATCATCCAAATCTCCCTGTAATATAATCTTCACTACGTTTATCACGTGGGTGAGCAAAAAATTCTTCTGTTTTATTAAATTCAACAAGTTCACCAAGCATAAAGAAGGCAGTATAATCACTAATTCTAGCGGCTTGTTGCATGTTGTGTGTAACAATAATAATTGTATATTTTTTCTTTAACTCTTTAATTAATTCTTCAATTTTTAAAGTTGCAATTGGATCAAGAGCGCTGGTTGGTTCATCCATTAAAATAACATCTGGAGACATTGCTATTGTACGAGCAATACAAAGTCTTTGTTGTTGGCCACCACTTAATGAAAGACCACTAGCATCAAGTCGATCACTAACCTCATCATATAAAGCACTATCTTTTAATGATTGTTCAACGATTGTGTTAAGTTTTTCCTTATTTTTCACACCTTGGCAACGTGGTCCATAACATATGTTATTTCGAATGGACATTGGAAAAGGATTAGGTTGTTGAAAAACCATTCCAACTTTAGTTCTTAATAAAATTGTGTTGATGTTATTGATATCTTGACCATTGTATTTAATATCGCCAGTGATTTTACAACCATCAATTAAATCGTTCATACGATCAAAACAGCGTAAAAGAGTTGATTTTCCGCATCCTGATGGGCCAATAAAAGCTGTAACCTTATTCTTTAAGATATCTATATTTATATTTTTTAATGAATGTTTTTCACCATTATCATAAAAAAGATCAACATTTCTACAAGAAAAAGCAATGTTTTTTTCATCCTTAAATTCTGCTTCATCTAATAAAGTATTTTTAGAATTATCAAAGTTTTGTGGAGTTTCTACTTTATTTTCTGTGTTTTCAAATTCAATCATTGTTAATTAGCTCCTTTAAATCTATTTAATTTTAATGAAATAAGTTTTACTAAAAGCGATAAAACTAAAACAACTATAAGAATAATAATTGCAATTGCACAAGCTGCTTCATATCTAGGAGCTTCACCGCCAAGAATAATATAAATATGAACAGCAAGCGAGGCATTACCATCTGTTAAAGAAGGATTGTCTCCAATTGTTGCTCCCATTGCAAAAACAAGTGCCGCACTTTCACCAATTATTCTTCCTATTGAAAGCAAAGTTGAGGTTAAAATACCTGGTAATGCATTAGGCAAAACAACTTTAAATGTTGTTTGAGTTCTACTTGCTCCTAAAGCTAATGAAGCTTGCGTTAAACTGTATGGAATAACTCTAATTGCTTCTTCTGTTGTTTTAACAATAGTAGGAAGAAGCATAATAGCCATAGTTAAAGCTCCTGAAAAAATATTTCCACCAGTCGACCCGCTCATCGCGTTTGTAAATGGAATAAAAATGATTGCTCCAGCTAAACCAAAAATAATTGATGGAATACCACTTGTAACATCAATTAATGTTCTTATTCCGCTTGTTATTGGATTTTTTCTTGCATAAACTCCTAAATAAATTGCTGCGCCAATTCCAAGAGGCAAAGCAAATAAAAGTGAAAAACCAATAAGCATTAAAGTTGTTAATAAAGATCCCCTAATACCTTCACCTTTTGAAAGTAAACTTGAGGTGTCAATCCTAGTAGCTTTGTCCATGGCTTCAGCAAATTGAGCTGCATTTAAGTCACCACTACTAAGTTGTTCGCTTGTTCCATCATTATTTTCTACATATAAATAGCCAATATAATAGCTGTTGTTAATTGTGTATTGATCGCCATTTGAATCAATTAAACTATTGAAAGGAGAACCTTCCTCAATATGAGCAATATAAACAACTGGGTTTTGTAAATTATCAACGCCATCAGTAAAAGAAACTCCCCATTTTTCTGAAAAATATTGGCTATTTGCAGAGTTTTCGAATGTTTCACCACCTAAATCAAAGTCATCAGGACTTCTTAAAACTACTGTATGTTTGGTGTAATCAGAAGTAATAAAATCCCAAGTTAATGTGCCACTACCTGTCGTAAAAATATAAACAACCATCCAAACGAGAATGGCAACTGTGGCAAGACCAAACAGGATTGTCCCTCCATTCGCAACCCCATCTTTGATTTTTCTTTTAAAATATTTTTTCTTTCCTTCTTTAGAAAGAGTTTTATAAGATTTATCAATTTTAAATTTCTTAAAGAAACTTAAACACTTTTCTTTGATGTTTGAGATTTTGAAACTACTTGTTATCTTTTCTAAACTTTTCATTAATATATGCCCTCAAAAGCTCAAATTCATTTCCCAAAGTGTTTCCTAATTTCTTTAAAACACTATTAGAATTTTTTGTTTTAAGCGTATCCATTTTCAACTTAACGTAGTTAAGAATTGAAGTAACGGCTAAAATCACAAGAATCAAAACAATTGCAAGTGAAAATCTAACGTCATATCTAATACCAGTTGCTTCTCCAATACCAGAAAGCATTGCACTAGTAAGCGTCATACCTGAGTTAAATGGATTGTAAAATCCTGTGCCCAAAGCGTTATTTCCAATAACCATTTGAACAGCTGTTGCTTCGCCTAAAGCACGACCAACTCCGAGAATAATCCCCGCAAAAATGCCACTTTTTGCACAAGATAACACAATTTTAATATTTGTTTGTGCATTGCTTGCCCCTAGTGCTACTGAAGCACTAACAAGTTTTGGATCAACCGCTTCAATTGCGTTTGTTGAAACCATAGTCATTGTTGGAATGGACATTAATGCTAGAACTATAACAGCGGATAAAATTGAACTTCCACCAGCTGTTTGAATTGGAAGATCTCTAACTAAAGTACAAATAACACCCATACCAAAAATTCCATAAATAACTGACGGAATGGATGATAGAAGTTCAACACAGGTTTTTATTGTACTTTTTAATCTTTTTGGAACCATTCTTACAATAAAAAGCGCGGTAAAAACCGATGTTGGAACGCTAATTATTAAAGAAAGCAAGGTTGTATATAATGTAGTCAAAAGTAGGTACAACATACCTCCAGTTCCATCATATAACCATCTTTCATTAGTGAAAAATAATCCGATATCTTGTTTAACAACCTCTCCAGGATTTGTAGCATAGTTGCTAATGAAAGGTTGTAATCCTTTTACGCAAATAAATATAACAATAAAGATAACAAAACTTGCACATAAAATAGCAATAAAGAGGAAGATTGATTTGACAACCTTGTCAATCAATTCCTTCCTCTCAAATTTGTTATTTTCAAATGTTATATTTTGGTCTTTTGTCCCGTTTCCCATACTCTTTATTAGAGAGCTTCAGCGACATCAGCCCAAGTTTTATATGTACCTTTATAAATTGCTGTTAATAATTCAGCAGTTGTATTTGTTAAAACAGTATTATCAGAGTTAACAATTGGGACAACAGCGTCAATACAAATTGCACCGCTCATTGTAATTTTATATTCGGCCATTGTAGCTTTTTCAGAATCTTCAATTTCTCTTGATAAGAAACCAAGATCAAATTTTGTGTTATTTTTGCCTTCTGTAACACCAGTAACAGCATCACCGCTACCACTTTGATTTGGTTTGACTGTAACTTTGCCACTTGTTAAAGTATTGAATTGGCTAGCAAGACCTGTTAAGACTTTTTCAACTGAAGTTGAACCACATGCATTTAAAGTAACTGCATCAATGTCTTTTAAACCTGCAAATCTCTCTTCAGCAATTGTTGACCAGTTTTCAGCATCAGCGATTGATAATTGCTTTGTATTAATAATTCCACCGTTTTGTTGAATTGTTAATAAGCCTTCTTTTGATTCAGTCATATAAGCAACAAATGCGTTTTTAGCAAGTTTCATATCTTCATTTGTGTAGTCATTGTCAGATCTAACAACATAATTGAAGTTTCTCTTTAATTTATATGTACCATCAACAGCGCTTTCTTCGCTAGCTGTAACGCCTTCATATTGAAGACCTTTAATTCCTTTTCCTTCACCTAAAGAATCTAATGAACAATAGCCAATAGCATAATCATCGCTACCAACTTTTGTCATAATGTCACCATTACTACCAACTGATTGAACTTTAACTCCTGATTCCCATTTATCTTCTTTTTTAACATCGCCATATCCAATGCCTTCAAAGAAGCATTCTCTAGTTCCACTACCTGCTTCTCTAGAATAAAGAGTAATACTCTTTGATGTATCAAATCCATCAGTTGGAGTATTTCCACCTGGGTTGTCGGTTTGCTCATTGTTTCCACAAGATACGATTGTTGCTCCTAAGATACCTGTAAGAGCTAAACTACAAACTAATAAAACTTTTTTCATTTTTCTCACCTCTGTACGACAATAACTATATAGATTACAGAAAGTAAGAAAAATCATATAAATGTAAAAAATTGTAAAGAAAATGTAAATTTTACACTCTTTACAATTTTTGCTTATAAAAGATTAATGTCTATATAAATATAAAGAAATTTATTTAATATTTAATAATTTTATATGTTCTTTTAAACCTTCTTTAAATTCATCACGAGATAAAGCAACATCAATAATTGCTTCTAGATAACCTAATTTATCGCCACAATCATAACGTTTACCATCAAAATCATAGTAGTAAACTTCTTCTTTTTTCATAATTTGAGCAATTGCGTCTGTTAATTGAATTTCGCCACCTGCTCCTTTTGGTGTATGTTCAAGTTCATCAAAAATCTTAGCATTAAAAACCCATTTCCCTAAACTTGCTAAATCACTTGGTGCTTCATCAAGTTTTGGCTTTTCTACAATTCCTGATAATTCATAAAGTCGATCTGAAAGAGAATCTTTAACTTTCATTGCACCATATTTAACAATGCTTTCGTGTTTGACTTTTTGTCCGCCAACAACAGTTTTTCCGCCAACTTTCTTAAAAGCTTCTACTAATTGTTTAACAGGGGAATCACCTTCATAAGTGCAAATATCATCACCACAGCAAACAACAAAGTTATCGTCTTTAACAACACTTTTTGCTTGTAAAACTGCATGTCCTAAACCAAGTTGTTCGTGTTGGATAACATAATGATAATTAGCTTTCGTAGCTATCTTATGAATAATATCAGCAAATTCATTTTTGCCATGTTCTCTTAAATCTTTTTCATAATCTTCATCTAAAGAATAATATTTTTTAATATCATCTTTTCCTTCCGAAATTACGAAAACAATATCAGTAATTCCTGCTTCTAGACACTCTTCAACAATATAATCAAGTGTTGGACGGTCCACAATTGGACACATTTCTTTGGCTACGCCTTTTGTAATAGGCAAAAACCTTGTTCCCTTTCCAGCGCAAGGGATAACAGCATATTTAACGTTCATAAAATTAAAATTCCTTTAATGAATAAATTATAAAGCTTTCTTTAGATTAATAAAACTCTATGAAAGAAATTACGACTTTATCCACTTAAAAATTTCTGCAAGGATTCAACTATCAATTGAACTCTTTATGAAAAGTATCATTCTTAAAAATTTAAAGGGTATTTTAATTTTCTAAAAAAGAAATTGAAGAATTTTAAAAGCAAAAAAGTGGAGATTTGCATAAATTTTGATTCATTAAAAGATATTTTGTGTATTTAAAAAGGTCGCTTTTTAAAGCGACCATATTCATAAAATTACTTTTTAAATTAATAATTTGTTGCGTTAACTTCGAAGAAGCTTTGTGGATGAGCACAGCATGGGCAAAGTTTTGGTGCTGCTTTTCCAACAAAGATATAACCACAATTTCTGCATTTCCAAATGGTAATACCAGTGTCTTTTTTGAATACTTCACAAAGTTCAACATTCTTTAAAAGTTTGTTGTATCTTTCTTCGTGTTTTGCTTCGACTTCAGCAACTAATCTAAATTTAATTGCGAGTTCTTTAAATCCTTCTTTTTCAGCTGTTTCAGCAAATTCTTTATACATGGTTGTCCATTCATAGTTTTCGCCTTCAGCAGCAGCTTTTAAGTTAGCAGCTGTATCGCCGATTCCTTCTAATTCTTTGAACCATAATTTAGCATGTTCTTTTTCATTGTCAGCTGTTTCTAAGAAGATAGCTGCGATTTGTTCATAGCCTTCTTTTTTAGCAACACTTGCAAAGTAAGTGTATTTGTTTCTTGCTTGTGATTCGCCAGCAAAAGCTGTTTGTAAATTCTTTTCGGTTTGTGTACCTGCGTATTTATTTGCCATTTTTATTCTCCTTATCTAAAAATTAATTAGTTTTCTTCTTTAACTTCTTGTAAATCTGCACCACTTGCACCACAAACTGGGCAAACTGGATTTTCATCGTCGCTTTCAAATTCAACGCCACAGACTAAGCATAAATATTTTTTCATAAATCCTCCTCATTATAACTAATGCCTAAGCATTTAATTATCTTCATGACAGTCATTACAAATTCCATAATATGTAGTAACTACTTCTTGGACATACTTACCTTCTTTTTCTAAAAATCCAACATTAGTTCTTTTTTTAGGAATGTCATAAATTTTCCCGCATTTTAGACAAACAAAGTGATCGTGTTTTGCTTGTTCATAGAATTCATAGAAATCTTGACCATATTTTGATGGAATTCGACGAATAACATTTTCTTTTTCAAGAGTTTCCAAAGAACGATAAATCGTAGATAATGCAATATTTTCACCTTTATAGATTAAGTTATCTTGAATTTCAGGTAAAGTTGCATGTCCTAAACGATTGATAATTTCTAAAATGCTCTTTCTTTGTTGTGTTATTCTATGCACTTTTATCAACCCCAAAGATATTATATGAAATTAAATTGGTTAGTGTTATCTAATTATATTCTTTTATTGCAAAATTTTTGCAAAAACTTATTTAGCTTGTTTAATTGACAAACCAATACGCTTAGTTAAAGGGTCAACCGAAATAACTTTTACTTTAACAATATCGTTGATTGCTAAAACTTCACTAGGATGACGAATAAATTTATTAGCGATTTCACTTATATGAACTAAACCATCTTGATGAACATTGATATCAACAAAAGCACCAAAATCTGCAATATTTCTTACTGTTCCTGTTAAAATCATACCAACTTTTAAGTCTTCAATTGTTTTTACATTATTGTCTAATTCAACAATTTTAACATCATCTCTAATATCTCTACCTGGCTTTTCAAGTTCTTTAATTATGTCTTTTAATGTTAATAAACCAAGTTCTTTTTTATATGGGAATTTATCTTCATTAAATAAAGAAAGTTTAAGTTTTAATGTATCTTCATCATCGTTTTTAAGTTCAATTTTTGTTTCTTTAATAATTTCTTTGGCATATTTATAACTTTCAGGATGAACGCCAGTATTATCAAGAGGTTCTTCTCCATCAACAATTCTTAAAAATCCCGCACATTGTTCAAAAGCTTTTTCTCCAAGCTTAGGAACTTTCTTTAACTCTTCTCTATTTTTGAATTCACCATTTTTCTCACGATAATCGTAAATGTTTTGAGCAATTGTTTTATTAATACCAGAAACATATTTTAATAATGAGACACTAGCAGTATTTAAGTTTACTCCAACATTATTAACACAATCTTCAACAACGCCTTCAAGGACTTCGCCAAGTCGTTTTTGATCTAAATCATGTTGATATTGACCAACACCTATGGCCTTAGGATCAATTTTAACAAGTTCACTTAATGGATCCATTAAACGTCTAGCAAGAGAAATGGCACTTCTTTTTTCAACAGGTAAATCTGGAAATTCTTCTTCACCAAGTTTAGAAGCACTATAAACACTTGCCCCGCTTTCGTTAACAATATAAATCTTAATAGGTAAGTTGTTTTCTTTTATAAGTGCCGATAAAATAGCTTCACTTTCTCTACTTGCAGTTCCATTACCTAAAGCAATGTAATCAATATGGTTATTCTTTAAAATTGGTAAAAGTCTTTTTTTGGCTTCTTCAACTTCTTCTTTAGAATTTGAAGTAATGTGGCTAACGCCTATTACTTTTTTGTTTGGATTTCCAAGTTTATCAATTAAAGCATATTTACATCCTGTTCTAAAACCTGGATCAAAACCTAAAATGTCTTTATTTTTTAGAGGTGGGTACATTAATAAACTTTTTAAATTCTTCTTAAAGACTTCAAAAGATTGTTCACTAGCTTTATCAAATAAATCATTTCTGATTTCATTTTCAACACTAGGCTTGATTAATCGCTTTAAACTGTCAGCGATAATTTCTGTATAGATATCGAAAAATTCTTTTTTCTTGTTATATCTTTTTCTTATATAAGTGATAACTTCGTCTTCATCATAGACAACACTTACTTTAAGACATTTTTCGTTTTCACCACGATTAATTGCTAAATATCTATGTGGCTTTATTGAAGAAACGCTTTCGGTGTAGTCAGCATAGATTTTATATGTATCTTTTTCATCTTTTTTAATTTCTTTAGAAGAGATAGAACCTTTTTTCTCTATTAATTCTTTTATAAATTTTCTAATAAGCGGATCATCACTTATAACTTCACAAACAATATCTTTTGCTCCATTTATTGCATCATCAACAGTTAAAACTTTCTTTTCTTCATTAATATATTTCTTGGCTTCTTCATAAAGATTAAGAGAAGTGTTTTCTTTTAAAATGATTTCGGCTAAAGGTTCAAGTCCTTTTTCTTTAGCAATACTTCCTCTTGTTTTCTTTTTAGGTTTGTATGGACGATATAAATCTTCAAGTTCCGCTAAAGTTTTTACGTTTTCAATTTGATTCTTTAATTCATTGGTTAATTTGCCTTGTTCTTCAATCGACTTTAAAACCGTTTCTATTCTTTCATTTAAGTTTCTTAAATATGTCAAACGGTCAAAAAGTTTTCTTAATTCTGCATCATCTAAATTACCCGTTGCTTCTTTTCTATAACGAGCAATAAAAGGAATTGTATTTCCTTCATCAATTAATTTAATAGCCGCCTCGATTTTTCTTTGCTCAAGGCCAAGTTCTTCAACAAGTCTTAAAGTTATATCCATATTTTTTACCTCTTGTATATTATATATAAATTAAGCACGAAATACCAAAAAATATTTGATTTTTGCAAGGTTTTTCATTGAATTTGTGGAGTATCAATAAACTCACTATAATTTTTTTGTGTAATTTTTATACCATCTGTTCTGAAGAAATTACCTGAATCAGTTTTATATGGGAAAGTCGACATATCAATATGATTTAAAAGATAATCGATTAATTCATCGATAATAGCAACTTGTTTTTCATAATCATTTTGTACTGTTCCATACATCTCTTGATTTTGAACGGCCTCAAATCCAACCTCTGTCGCGTCAACCCCAATAATTAATGGGTATTGTTCATATAAAGGTTTAGAAGGGTCATAATCTTCCAAAGTTTTAAAATAATCTATTGCTCCTAATGCCATATCATCGTTATTTGAAATAATTACATCTAAATCGTTTTCATAATCAGCATAAACTTCTTGGACATAACTAAATGCTGTTTCTCTATTCCAATCACAAAATCTAGTATCAAGAATATTTACATCATAGCCTAAATCCTTAAGTCCATTTATCGAATATTGGCTTCTATTTTCAGTATCTTGATGGCCTTGTTCCCCTTTAATTAGTAAAACATCAAGTTTCCCGTTCTTATTTTTGTCATAAGATTCAATAAATTTAGCATTTCCACCAAAAAATTCATCAATGATTTCAGCTTGAAGACTACCATCACTTTCAGGTTTAGCGCCTACATAGTAAGCTAATCGACTTCCACTTAAATCGCTTTCAAGTGGTTCACGGTTTAAAAAGACTATTGGTTTTTCTTTCGTAGCCGATTTTTCAATTATTGTTCTAGCAGCAAGTCTATCGACAAGATTTATGAGTAAAAACTTAGATTCATCATTATTAATTTCTCCAACAATTTGATCGTTTTGTAAAGTTTGACTGCTTTCGCCATTAAAAGTTACAACATTATATTTGTCTCTTAACGTATCTTGAATTTGTTCGGCATAGCCTTGCATAAAAGTATCTGTAGAACTATAAATGAACAAAGAAATATGACTGTTGCTTTCGCCACAACTCATAATACTTAATGATATTAAGCTTATAATGCTAAGTAAAAACCCTGCAAATCTACTATTTTTCTTCATTTTTAACAGCCTTCTTCTTTGGAATATAAATTGAAATTATTGTTCCTTCATCAAACAAAGAATCAATTTTTATGTCTGCTTCCTCACCATAATAAATTTTAATTCTTTGATATACATTTTTAAGTCCAACACCTTGATGAATTGAATCATCATGGAAACTCTTATATATTTGTTCTAATTTATCTTCACTAATTCCATAACCATTATCTTTAATTTTTAAGATAATGTAGTTCTCATTTTGTACACCAATAATTTCAATTTTTCCACCACTTTCATTATCATTTAAACCATGTTCAATAGCGTTTTCAACAAGTGGTTGAAGTATTAACTTAATACATGAATATTGATATAAAGATGGATCCACGTCAATTGAATAAGTGAATTGATCACCGAATCTAATTTTTTGAATAAGCAAGTAATTTCTAACATGCTCTACTTCATCTTTTAAAGGAATAATAGTTTTTCCTCTAGAAATAGAAATTCTAAAAAACTTTGACAAAGCAACAATCATTTCTTCGGCTTTTTGGTTTTCGCCTTTATCAATCATGTAGATAATTGAGTCTAAAGTGTTATATAAAAAGTGAGGGTTAATTTGATTTTGTAGAGCCTTCAATTCACTCTTTCTTTGATTTTCTTGTTCTTGTAAAAGCTTATCTGCAAGATAGCGAATTCTTCGCATCATTTCATTAAATGTGGCGTCAAGTTGAATAATTTCTTTACTGCCCTTTTTTAGTTTTGAGCGATTAACATCGTAATTTAAGTCTTTAACTTTGTTCATTTCTGCTTGTAAACGATATAAAGGATAAGTAACTTGTTTAACAATTACATAGACAATAAAAATATAAAGAATTGAAAGGAGAAGAATTGTAATTATTACAATGATAATGAAATTATATAAAACAGAATAAATTTGAGAATTGTTTGTAAAAACAGAAACTTTCCATCCTGTATTTGTAATTGTTGAAATATAAAGATTAAAAGATTGATGATTAATCGTTACTCCTGCTGAGCCAAGAACAAGGTTTTTTGTTTCAATTAAATCTTCGTCAATAAGTTCAGGAAGTGAAGAATAAACAACATTATAATCTCGGTCAAAGATTGCAATATGACCATTTTCACCTAAATCGCTTTGGTAAATTAACCTAACAATCTTAGTAAAATCAAATTCAATTAAAGCAACGCCATGATTTTCACTTCTATTAAATGACATATATCGAGACAAGGTAAAAGCGTATCTATCATCTTCAAAACCAACACCACTAAAGATATTAATCATTGGTTCATTAATTGCGTTTTGAAATGAATTAGTTTCATATACGTTATCATTATTCACTGTATCAAAGGTAGAATCAGCAACAATCAAATTGCCATCTTCATCATAAAATGCAATTGATAATATTTCTCCTTTAATTGATTTAACATCATCAAAATAACTGCGAATTGCAGTCTTTTCATTTAAAACATTGCGGTTATCAATCTTTGTTTGAATAGAGTTTGAAACTTCTATTGCACTATCAAAATAAAGTTCATAGTTTGAAACAACTTGTTTTGAAGTATTAATTATTTGTTCATCGATAATTTGCGCAACTGAAGTGTAGTATAAACCAGAAGCAATCGCGCTTATTGAGCATAAGAAAAGAAAGAAACATAAAATTGTATAAGAAGTTAACTTAAATCTAATTGAAAAAGTTCTATTTTTCATTTCTTTCTATACTCAACAGGAGAAAGGCCTGTATTCTTTTTAAAACAATGTGAGAAATAATATGGGTCGTCATATCCTACTTCGTTAGCGATAGTTAAAAGTTTATTTTCTGGATTACGAAGTAAAATTTTTGCTTTCTCCATTCTGATATCGGTTAAGAATTTAGTAAACGATGTATTATTCTTCTTTAAAATTGCACTAATATAACTGACTGAATATCCAAGCTCATTAGCAACATCTTCTAAAGACAAAGTAGATTTATTGTAATTGTTACGAATATAGACAAGGATTTGATTAAATGAAGTTTCAACTCCGCTTTGTCTACTTCTTTTATTTAAAGCATCAATGTTGTCAACTAACTTATTGATAAAATCAAAAAGTTGCTCATTACTTTTTATAGAATGTACTTTTGTAATTATCTCATCATAATTCATATAAGTAGCAAAAAGTAATTGGAGAGAAACACAAGCTTTTAATAATGCATCAATTAAGTTATTTAGAATGAATAAGTAAGTATCTTTAAAGTTATCTGTCGTAATTGTATTTAAAAGACGAGTAATTCTTTCTTTAGCATTAGAAAGTTCACCATATAGTACTTCATAAGTAATATTTTTAAATTCGTTTTCATCAACTTTACCACTAGTTGTTTTGTTTTTATTAATATCATCAAAGAAAATGACAATATTACTTCCAATAACTGTTCTATATTCTAAAGTTCTTAAAGCATGACGATATAACTCTCGATAACTTTTAGGCTCACCTTCTTCATCTTTTATTTCACTTAAACCAATTGACATTTCAGTCTGACAGCCTCTTTTAACTTTAGCTAAAATTCTTACAAGCTTTTCTTGAAGTTGCTCTTTTTGAAATGGAGCATTTGATAAAATAAACAAACCAAATTCAGAAGAATTATCAAAAAGAACATAATTCATATTAGTTTTTTCAAACTCTTCTTTGATATATTTTTCTAAATATAGGCTTACGAGTTCCATTTTGTCATAAGATATTTGAACTATTTCATCATCAAAATCTATTGCGCCTAAAATCGTATATTTATAATTTAAATCTAGCCCATCTGCTTCTAATTTTTCTTTGAAGTTTTCAGGAATATCTTTTAAAGTGATGAGCTTAGATAAATCATTATTTTGCATTAATTTTAGACCACTATCAGCTCTTCTCTTTAAAGATTCGATATCATCATCAATACTAATCCTTTTATCGAGTTCATTTTTAGCTTTAGAGATTGTTTCTTCAAGTTCACCTAATGTAATCGGTTTTGTAATGTAGCCAATAACGCCTAAAGATATAGCTTGTTTTGCATAATCAAAACTATCAAAACCACTAATTATAATTGTTTGTAAAAGAGGCAACTCTTGTTTCATTCTTTTAATTAATTCAATACCATCAATATAAGGCATTTTAATATCCGTAATTAAAAGATCTGGGCATAACTGTGTGCCACTAATTAAGGCATCGTAGCCGTTTTCATATTGCCCAACAATTTCAAAATCGTGGTTGAAATTAATAAGTTGGTTGTAGAGTCTTTCTCTTACTGCACTCTCATCATCAACAATGATTACTTTATACATATCTAGTAATAATTTTATCAAAAATAGGCTTCTATTTATATGTATTTTGAACTTAAAAATTCATTATTTTTAGTATTATTAATTTATGAATAAAGAAGAAATTATCAATAGATTTAATCTTGTTCCTCATGTTGAAGGAGGATATTTTAAAGAAACGTTTCATTCATCAATTTCATATGACAATAAACAAGTTTTATATTCATCAATTCTCTTTTTACTTGGTGACAATGATATCTCTCATCTTCATATATTAGAGGAAGATGAGCTTTGGTATTATCAAGGCGGAGATGATTGCATTATTGTTGAACTTGATGAAAATCTTAACTATAAAGAAATTAAATTAGGTATAAATTCTCAAGATGCTTTTCCACAATATCTAGTTAAGAAAGGTCATATTTTTGGATCAAAATATAAAGGTAAAAGTTATACTCTTGTTGGATGTATGGTCTCTCCTTCTTTTACTTACGAACATTTTAAACTTATTAAAAAACAAGATTTAAAAGGTAGAGTAAGTAATGAAATGTTAAATAAACTTGATGAGATGTTTGCGGAATAATTTAATAAAATCTACAGACTTTTATTTAATGCAGATTTTAAGTTGCTTTCAAAATATTCTGTAACTTATATAAGTAAACAGTTCTAATACATGATAAAATTATTAAAGCGAGACAAGTTATGAAAATATATTTAGACATGAACGATTTTGCTTCTTCTAGCACAGTAGTATCGACATTAAGAAGTTATGATGTAATCAATGGAAATATTGAAATTTTTGTAAAAGCAGATGGAAAAGTTTTTACAGAACTTGATGATTTTAAAAAAATAAGACGTAGAAATAAATTTGATGACGACGATTTAAAATACGTTAACTTCTTTATCAAAACTTTAGACGATCAAGATTTTAGAAGTCTAAAATCGAATAACCTTCTTTTCAGAATTCACGATGATACAATCCTTGGCTGCAAAAAAGTCTATATTTTCTATAATCAAAATATTGATAAAGATCTTTTAAAAAACGAAATTGATCAAGCAATTTCTTTCTATTCTCAATACATCGATTCAAAAATTGATAAAAGCAATATATCAGTAGGTATTGTCGAAAAGTTTAATTATGAAAAAGACGACATTTATAGTTTTGTAAGAACAAATATACCTAACTTTAAAGAAGTAATTCCATTAAAGAGTTGCATTGAAAGCAAATGCAATATTGTCCTTTTAGATGACGAGGTTTCTTTTTATATCTTTACTTTGCTCTCTAATTACTCCAAATTTAAGAAAAAAGAGAAGAGTGTTAAATCCTACTTCTCTACTTTTAAACCTTTTTCTTATCACAAAATTATTGAAAATGAAGTCAATTTAGAAAGCCTATTTACTTACTCAACTTTTGAAATAGAAAAAAATAATAAAATTAATTTGTATTTAGATAAAAATATTTCACCATCTAATTTATTTTCAGTTTTAACTTTCTTGCAAAAACTTGTTCAAGTCAATTTAAATTAAGTGTTAATTGTAATTTCCAATTGTTAAAAGTCCAAAACAACCAAGTAAAACAACAGTTACAATTTGAATTATAAGAATAATAATTTCACTGATTAAAAGCCTTCTATTTTTGCTTGCATCTTCAATTCTAATTTCAGGAAAAACACAATACATAAATAAAATAATTGGTGTCCCCCAAATAATCGAGGTTAAAATCAACGTTATATCGGTGTACTTTGTTTGAGTTTCTCCCCTTAAAAACCTTAAATATTTTAGAGCCAATATGTAATTAGAAACAAAACCTATAATAAAAGATAAAAAGAAAATTTCTAAACCGCCCATATTTTTTCCTTTCATTTATGAAATATGCATCTCTTTCGAGATGCATATATTTTACTTTGTGTTTTTTAATATTTGTATTATTTTTTCTTCAAATACTTCAAACAGTCAAGAGCAACTGCTGCGATAATAACGATACCTCTTAAAAGATATTGATAGTATGGGTTGATTCCTAAGAATGTTAAAGCATAAGTCATAGCTGTAAAGACGATAGCACCAAAGACAGCTCCGCTAATTTTACCGATACCACCAGAGAATGAGATACCACCAACAACACAAGCTGCGATAGCATCAGTTTCATAACCTGTACCAGTATCAAATTTACCTGTACCAATTCTAGCTGCTTCGAAGAAGCCACCAAAACCATAAAGGATACCAGCCATAATGAAGACGCCCATTGTTACCCAGAAAACTGAAATACCAGAAACGGATGCAGCTTCTGCGTTTCCGCCTACAGCGTACATATTTTTACCGAACTTTGTTTTATTCCAGATAAAGGAAACAATTAAAATACATAAGACTGCATATATTAATAAAAGTGGGAATGTATTATTGATTTTTCCTGCAATAGCATCTTTTAAATCCATATCAATAACACCGGTGTTAATAGATTCAGTTGCAACTGCTGTTAAACCGAAAATAATAAGTTGGGTGCCCATTGTTGAAATAAATGGATGCATTTTGAATTTTGCTGAGAAGAAACCTGCAATCGTTGAGAATATAGTTGTAGCAAGTACGGTGAAGAATAAAGCAAGTAATATTCTAACGGCGCCAGGTATAGCAGTAAAATCAAAGTTGTTCCCGAAAACTGGCATAACGTTAACGCCTGGATACAAGAACATACACGTAATACATGTAGACAAGCCAACCATTCTACCAATAGAAAGGTCAGTACCTGCAAGGAGAATTAAACCTGCAACACCTAAAGCTAGGAATATACGAGGTGAAGCTTGATTAAGAATTTCAAAGATATTTCTAAATCTAGCATCAAACAATGCACCTTTACCCATAGGTTCAGAAATTATTCCACAAACAATGAAGAATAAAATCATAACAATATAAAGACCATTTTTGAGTAAGAAGTCTTTTATATTGAAACGGAATACATATTTTTCCCAACTTGCTTGAACTTTTTCAAGTGGTAAGAGCTTATCATCGTTAAAACTTGTTAAGTATCTAACTTTATCTAAGTAGATTTCATGAACTTCAGTCTTAATATCTGATAATTTTTTCTTATGATTAAGCTTAAGCTCATATAATCTAGCTGCTTTTGTTCTTTTTAAGATAGCAACTCTAGCTGCAGTTTGGTCTTTTGTTTCACCTTCTAAAGGCTCTTTTTCTTTTAAAAGTTTCTCATCAAATTCTGCTTTTAAAGCGTTGAGCTCTTCAGCATATTTAGCCATTTCGGCTTTTTTAAGTTCTACAGCTTCTTTTTTCTTTGCGTAATAATATGTATCAAAGTTTTCTTTTAAATATTTCTTGGCTTCTCCGACTATTTGTTTTTCTTCTTCCTTATAGCCCGCCTTAACTGCTTTTGCTTTTGTAATTTCTTCTTTGTAAGCAGCGATTTTTTCTTTTTTCTCTTCAGAAGGAACTTGTTTATCGTCTTTTAAGATACCAATTTCTTCTTCCAAGGATAATAACTTAGTAGAACCATCTTTTCTTAAGTCAGCTAATTTCTTTTGAAAAATATGAATTTCATGTTTTACTGCTTTAAGATCATAGGTTTCTAATGAAATAGTTTCTCTATCCATAAAAATCTCCTATAAATACATTGCACTTAATCTAAGTAATTCTTCTTGATTGGTTTCTTTAGTATTAACTATTCCAGCCAAACGATAATTACTCATAACTGCAATTCTATTAGTAATACCCAAAATTTCTGGCATTTCGCTAGAAACAACAATAATAACCTTTCCTTCTTTAGCAATTCGATTAATCAATTGATAAATTTCATACTTTGCACCAATATCGATACCTCTTGTTGGCTCATCAAGTAATAAAACATCTGGTGATCTTTCTAGCCATTTCCCAATAATAACCTTTTGTTGGTTACCACCTGATAAAGAAGTAATTAAATCTGTTTCATCACTATATTTAGTATTCATCAAATTTAACTCTTTTATTGTTGCTTCACGCATTTTCTTGTTAGATAAAGCATAGAATTTTTTGTATCTATCCAAATTACAAATGCAAGTGTTATAAATCAATGAACCCTTTGCAAACATACCATTTACTTTTCTTTCTTCGGTAACAAAAGCAAAATGAGCATTCATAGCATCTTTGGTATTTCTAAAGTTCATTTTTTTATTCTTATAAATAATGTCGCCAGCAGCAACACTTCTCGCACCAAAAAGTGCTTCTAAAAGTTCGCTACGTCCAGCGCCAACTAATCCATAAATACCAAAAACTTCACCTTTTCTAACCGAAAAAGAAACATCCTTTAAAGCTGGTGCATATTTAGTTGATAAATTATTAACCTCAAGTATTGTTTCTCCAGGAACGTTATCAACAGGAGGGAATCTTTGCTCTAAAGATCTTCCAACCATTGCAGCAACTAGTTCATTCATATTTGTGTCCTTGACAGGTTTTGTCATAATCATATGGCCGTCTCTCAAAACACTAACTTCATCACAAATTTCAAAAATTTCATCCATCTTATGAGAAATATAAACGAATGAAACACCTTGAGCTCTTAAATCAGAAACAATTTTAAATAGTTTTCTAACTTCTCTTTCTGTTAAAGAAGATGTAGGCTCATCAAGGACAATTACCTTAGCATCATAAGAAACTGCTTTTGCGATTTCACACATTTGTCTTTGTGAGACAGACATCGTTCTCATAGGAACGTCTAAATCGACAAAAATACCAAGCCTTTTAAATAATTGGTTAGCTTTTTCTCTCATGACCTTTTCGTTAATTACACCAAACTTAGTTCTATATTTGCCTAAGAACAAATTATCAACAACGTTTCTATCAAGACATTGGTTTAACTCTTGATGAACCATAGCTACACCATTTTCAAGTGCATCTTTAGGATTAGAAAATTCAACTTCTTTTCCATCAAAAAAAATTCTTCCGTCGTCTTTTGAGTAAATACCAAAAAGTATTTTCATCATCGTTGACTTGCCAGCACCGTTTTCCCCCATAAGACCTAAAACAGTGCCTTTTTTAAGTTCAAGATTAATATTTGTGAGGACTCTATTTCTGCCGAATGCTTTTGATATATTTTTAAGTTCCAAAATATTTTCGCTCATAATAGTCTCCATAAATTAATAAAATAGGCCACTAACACCTTTTTAAAGAGGTTCAGTGGCCTTAAAATCATAAGTTAAACAAAATTAAGAAGCTTGATCAAGTAAATTTTGATACAAACTACCACTGGTTGTCTCAACCATGTTAACTACATAGGCATCATAGTTTTCAAGGTTTGTGAATGAGTTGGTAATACTTGTTTCAGCTGTACCATCGCCATAAACCCATTGAACTTCGAAATTATAGTAGTCAAGATATCTCTTAGCTGTTGGAACATATGATTGATTAAGGAAGTTATCTGTTGCAGAATAAACTGTCCATAAGATCTTATGTTTTACAGTATCAGAAGTCTTATTCTTAATACCTGTATCAAGGGTATCATCTTTAACACTTTGTGCATTTTCAGCTGTAACTATACCGTTTTCGGCAAGTAATGCTTTTGTAGAACTTGTATAGCTAACATCAGCGGATAAAATTTGATTGCCAGCTTTATCAGCTTTAGAGAATCCTGCTGTATAAAGTTCAGAACCAGTTAAGCCATCAAAATAATTTCTTAAAAGTTGTAAGATTGTCAAAACTTGAGCATGGTGATTTTGAGAAATTGTGCCTTTCATTGAACCGCCTTTAATTATAAGATCAAGTGTTGAAGCGTTTGCATCATAACCAAATGTTGGGATAACTCTTCCAGCATATTGACCAATCATACCTTCAGCCATACCATCGTTGTTAGAAACTACTAAATTAATTTTGTCTCCAAATTGGTTAAGCCAGGTACCCATAGTGTCTGCAGCAACTGTTTGGCTCCATGGTCCTGCACTATCTCTCATTTCTTTGCAAGCCAATTCTTTAATTGTATATTCTTTGCCATCATTAGCTTTAACTTTTCCAGTTCCTGTAGCGACTGTATCATCAGCAGTTTGTCCAGTACCTAAAGCTTTTCTAACACCAATTGTACGAGCAGATGAATCGTTGTGTGAATTTTGTCCAATAGCTAAAACGTAACCAATTTCACCATCCTTATCAACATCCATTTCCGCAGCGTTTGCTTTAATATAATCTAAAACCATTTGACCTTGTGTATCGCCGCCAGCAACTGCGTCAAATCCACCATAGAAAGTAAGATCGCTCCAGTTCATAACAGTACTATCGACTTCAGTGGTTCCAGCTTTAACTGGTTGTCTGTTATAGAAAACGAGTGGACGTTCATTTACAGGTGTGCCATCTGAACCACCACATGATGTAGCAACAACGCCTAATAAAGCTACTGCTACGAATGGAATTAATTTTTTCATATTATAAATTTATCCTCCTATTTAATTCCGTTAAATAAGATACTCTCGCACGAGTTACCCTACTTGACATTAATTTTAATGTAAGCGCTTTCACCAAATAATAGAAAAATCTATACCAAAAATGTAAATTTCTCTATACAATTCAAAAAAATAAGGAAATTTGCTTTCAATTGAAACATGTAGCCATTAAAACAAAATTAATTTTTTTTGAATTTTCATAAATTTTCTTGAAGGCCAATTTCTAACTCTCTATTATCTTTATATATTTATTGAGGGCTATTTATGACACCAGAAATTGTACTTACAAGAGAAGAAATCGATGAAATTATTACTAAATGTGCAAATGAATTAAATTCGATGTATCAAAACAGCGATAAAATTCCTGTTTTGATTGGAGTTTTAAAGGGCGCCTTACCTTTTATGATGGATTTAATCAAAAAACTAAACTTTGATTTTATTATGGATTTTATCCAAGTTACTAGTTATAGCGGTACTTCCTCTACAGGCGTTATCCACTTAAAAAAAGACATCACCACTGACATTAGAGGAAAAGATGTCGTTATTGTCGAAGATATTATTGATACTGGTTTAACTTTGAATTATTTAAAACAATATATTCAATTAAATTACAATCCTCGTGATATCAAAATATGTTGCTTTGTTGATAAAAAGCCACTTAGAAAAGTTGATCTTACTGCTGATGTCGTTGGTATAACCATGAATCAAGCTAAATTCTTAGTTGGCTATGGTTTCGACTATAACGAAATAGGAAGAAACATTGATCACGTTTTTGTTCCAACTAAAAAGCAATTAGAAGATTGGGATAAAAAACTTAAAAATAACTAAAAAGCCTGCAAAACTTAACTTATTTTGACACAAAGACACGTGCTTTGTGTTTTTTTATATTTGTTTTAGAACTTATTCCTTAGGTCTCTAAAATACAAGCACTGTATTTAATTCTTCTTTTTTCTTGCTTCTAAAAAGAAGAAAAAAGCCAAAATACATAAATGCAAAACTAAGAAAACAATAAAATATATCTGTTTACTATTTTGATCAACCGAATTAAACAAATATGTACCAATAAGTAAAACAAAGGCACTTATTCCTAAGCTCGTAGCCTCATATTTATAAAAAGATTTTCTTAAATAATCTAATGTTAATGGCATTAAAATGTTTATAGAAAAAGTAAAAATCAGTAAACCATAAATAGAGCTAATGAAAAAAGCTGAAATTATTGATAAAACAAAAGAGATAATTAAGCATATTTTCTTTGTAAATAAACCGCCAATAAATTTGCCAACAAAAGAAACAATACTAACGTATAAAAATAGGTAGGCAACATCTATTGTTGGAGTGAGCTTTCCTAAGCTTCCTCTAAAAAAGATGCTCAAAACAGTTAAACAAATAAATATTACATATAAAATTGGAGTGAAATTAAGTGGTTTATAATTTCTTTTTGATGCATCTTCTTCACTTTTTTCATGGGTGTAGTCTTCTTTAAATCTTATATAAAGAAATAAGCCTATAAAACCAACAAAAATAAATGCGAGCCTTAAAAAGTCATTTAAAAAAGTAAACCCAATTCCTAAACCAAGCACTCCAGGAGCAATAAAAACTCCAAGAGGAAAACTGCTTTTTGCTTTTTTCACTACTTCTTTTGCAAAAGCTACATGGAAGATAGCATTTCCTAAACCTAATAAAATTGCACTTAAGTAAAAATTAAATGTTAATAATGCACCAAGTAATAAAAGTATTATGGAAGAAACACAAAAACTCTTTTCGCTTCTTTCATAACGGTCTATTAAAAGGCCAATAAATGGCTGTAAACCAAAAGCTAATAGATTGTAAGTAACAACAAGAAAAAAGAAATCCTCTGCACTTGAAGCATATAAATATAGTGTAGAAACAGGCAAAAAGTCTGCTAGAAAATGGAAAAATCCAGCAAAACTCAAGTTAATTCCAAATTTTCTATTCATGTCCTTGCTTAATTTTAATTCTCGAGTAATCATAAATCTTCTTTATAAAATAGGTTATTACTATAAAAATAATAGTTAAAACTATCGGCAAGATAATAAGTAAAACTATGTTATCTATCACTGCATTTACCACAAAAGTTAAAGATAAAGTAAATGCATTTCCAATTAATGAGAATGTAGCTATCTTCCAATCTTTGAAATACAAAAAGTAAAAAATAAACTCAACAAGAAAAACAAAGAATTCAATTATTGAAAGTGATAAATAATAATTTAATAAGCATAAGTTAACTAAACAGTAGTTTGCTATTTGAGCTAAAATGTTTGTTAACGCATTTGTTAATATAAAAATAATGTAACTCTCTTTGTTTTTGATAGTCGTTAAAACAGAAAGGAATAAAGTTTCACTTATTATGGTCAACAATAAAGAGTAAATAACAATGAATGTTCCCACTACTTGCCTTCAATGTCTGTATTTTCTTCTCTGGCTTTTTCTGCTACTTCCTCTTTTTCATTCTTTTTCTCTAAATCGTCTGGCATAAGTTTTTCAATTTTTTTCTGTTTGATAAACTTATATGAAAAATAAACAATCAAAATAAGAACAATTAATCCTGCAACAGCGCCAAGCCAAATAAATAGAGTTAAGCCTTCAGGAACAGCAGGCTCTGGCATTACATCAAAAATCATAATTACAATCTCTCAAAGTTAACAGCATGATTTGAGATATTAACTTTAAAATATCTCGATTTAGCATACTTTTTCTCTAAAAACTTATCGAATTCATCTGCAAAATCATTCTTAATAAAAGCAAGAACAGTTCCTTTAAATCCACCACCATGAATTCTAATAGCGCCGTGATCTTTTATAAATTCGTTTACATCGTCGATAATGTTTTGTGGCGAATCTTTATATTCGCCTTCAACGAATGTATTTTTAATGTTTTCCTTGCTGGTCTTTTGACTAGCACGGATTGCATCTAAAAATTCCTCAAGGTCATTTCTTTCGATAGCATCTTTTGCTTTTAAAACATTTCCGTTTTCAATAAAGAAATGTCTTCCCATTTTTTTAACGCTTTCATCAATATCTAAAGCATCAATTCGAGCAAAGATATCTTTGTCGTTACAGTCTCTTAAAAACTTTTTACCATCAAGCAAGCTTGCAACTTTATTCATATTATTAGGTATAGCTGCGTAAAGTGGTGTTAAGTTAGCATGGTCACCTACTGACTTAATTAGATATAAAGTTAAAGGAAAATTAAAAGGTAAGGTAGTAATTGTTGGCTCTTCAATATTTTTAAAATCAATATAGTTAAATGAGCCAAAAGAAGTTCCAACTTGGTCTAATAATCCACTTGGTTTTCCAAAATAATTGTTTTCACTAAATTGACCTGTTTTAGCAATTACTAATGGAGATATTTTTCCATCGTTATATAAATAAGAAATTATATAACCAAAAAGTGATTCAACTGCTGCACTTGAAGAAACACCGCTCCCATCAGGAATATCACTACTTATATATGCATCAAAGCCACCTATTTTATAACCTTGTTCTTTAAGTTTAAATAGAATTCCTTTAGCAAGAAGTAATGTTTTGTTTAACTCTTTTGAATCAAACTCTAAATCATTAATGTTAAATTCAAAGAAAGAATAGCCTTGTGATTTGATTCTAACTTTATTAGCGTTTTTATTAACACAAGCTTTAATTCTTAAAGAGCAATTAGCAACAAGACATAAACCATGATTGTGGTCGGTATGGTTACCACAGATTTCAAAACGTCCGCCGGTATCAATATAATATTCAGGTTCAACTTTAAAAATCTTATTAAATTCTTTTCTTAAATCTGATTTTTCCATTATAAGTCTATTCCTCCAATAAATTTATCAAGGCCTTCATTTCCTTTTTTATCATCTTTAAATACTGCTGTATTCATTAAGATGTTTTTACAAGTATCTTCAATGTATTCTTTAATCTTTTTATCAATTGTTGAAGCTGAATATCCTTTTCGTAAAACCTCTATCATATCTAAAAAGCTTGCTAAATCAGGATATTTTTGAACAATTTGCTCATTATTTAATCCTAAAGCAAGAACATCTTTAATCTCATTTTCTTGTCTAACAAGTCTTGCTGGAAGAATAAATAAACCCATGGCCTCAATAATGCCAATACCTTCTTTTTTAATGTGATGGTACTCTGGATGAGCATGGAAAATGCCTTCAGGATATTTTTCATCGCATCTATTATTTCTTAAGATCAAATAAAGATAGTATTCATCTTTAATCTTTCTAATTGATGGGGTGATGGTATTATGATTTCCGTTTTCATCACTAGATAAAATATCATTATCTAAGTCGTTATAAGTTTTCCAAGCCTTCAAAATATCACTAGCTAAGGCTACCACTTCTTTACTATCTTTTCCTTTTATTAAAAGGGTTGAGTTATACCAATCAAGTTTATAAAGTTTTGTATTTTGATATTTTGTAAGCTTATATTCTTTTTTAATATCTGCTTCCATAACAGGGAGAATATGTTCACCACCTTGGAAATGCTCATGATTCAAAATTGAACCACCTACAATTGGTAAATCAGCATTACTTCCGATAAAGAAAGATGGATATGCATCAACAAAATCAACTAGTTTTCTAAAAGTTGATTCATTTATTACCATTTGTGAATGTTTAGAAGAGAAACAGATACAATGTTTATAGTAATATCCATAAGGCGAATATTGTAAATACCAAACTTCTCCATCTAAAACTACAGGAATAAAACGAATGTTTTCTCTAGCTGGATGATGATCGTTACCATAGAAACCAATATTTTCTAAACATAACAAACATTTTGGATACTTAATATCGCTTGGTTTTGGTTTTTCTAAAAGTTTAGCAATGTCTTTGTTGCTTTTTTCTGGTTTAGAAAGATTAATACTAACTTCGATGTTTTTATTTTTATAATCAGTTTTCCAAACAATGTTTTTATCTACCATTGTTTTTTGAAAATAGTAATTTTTAATACCGAGGTTATATAAATAATCTAACGCACGCGCACTATCAAATTTTCTTAATTCTTCAAACTTTTTAACAACTTCTTCTGGAGAAGGAGTTACAACACCCATTACTAAAACAGCTTTAAGTTCTGCTTCTTTATCAGAATATCCTTTTTCTTCTTTTAAATATTTTTCAATTTGTTCAATAAAGTAATCTGGGACTTCCATCTTTTCGATTTCTTCAATTGAAAAAACAGCTTTATCAGAAGGATATTCAAGACCTAATTCGCCTAAAACAATATTACGTGCATAAACACGGTCTAACCCTTCAAGACCTAAATGAATTGAAGCATAATCAATTAAACTATTAATTACCTCTCTAATCATACTTATTTGGTCTCCTTGAATTTATACTCAATATAATGAGAATACTTTTCTCCTTTTCTTAAGGTGATAGACTCGCGATCAAATAAGAACATTTGTGGTTCAAGAGCAATGCCTCTTCTCTTTTTAAAATCATCTCTATTTTTAAAGCGAAGAGGGGACATTGTATTATCGACATAAATATTCATAGCAGGATAATCTGTAACAATATTTAATGTGATATCTTCTCCTTTAAGCATGACTTTACCTAATTTGTCATCAAATAAGAATGTATCATCAATTGTTCCTTTAAAATCATGTTTTTCAATCTTATCAAGTCTTGGATTAAGTTTTGATGATTTTCTAAAGTCGTATTCTTCTGGAACTTCTCTAACTCCGGTTATTAATAATGTTTCATCAGTAACGGCAACTTTATCACAATTCATTTTTAAATAATATTGAGAAATATCTAATGAATCTAAATTAAAGTACATATGATTTGATAAACCAACAAAAGTAGCTTCACTTGGAGTTGTTGCCTTTTGGAACAATTTAAATGAATCTTTAGCTTTATTAAATTCATAAGTAATTGTTATTCTAGCTTTGCCTGGGAATCCATTTTCATTTTTTCTAGTAGTATATGAAAAAATAACACTGAGTTTTTTAGCACTTTCTCTAACTGTGGTTTTCCAGTTTTTAAAGGACATAGAGTCTAACTTACCGCCATGCAAAGCAAAATCAAATTGTCCATCTGGTTGAAGATGATATTCTTCACCATCTAAGATTCCATCTTTTTTAAGTCTTCCAGCGACAACACCTAAAGTCTTACCATAAAAGGCGGAAGAATGCATATAATCGCTAAAATCAGCAAGTTCTAAAATTACAGGTCTGTCCTTATAACTTAATTCATAAACGCCTGCTCCATAACTAGCTAAAGTTGCTTTCAAATTTAATTCATTATCAATGTGTACAAGCTCGATACCATTATCAAGTTTTTCAATATTATATTTCATTTAGGTTACCCTCCATAAATCGAGTTAATTATAACATTTATAAACTTATATCACATCATTAAAATTCATTACTTTTAATGTGAAAATATCGAAGATTTGCATTGTTTTTATTTAAAAATAGTTATTATTCGTATATTTTGGTTCAATTTTAAATATACATTTCTGCTTTTTTACTAAATGATATCTTCCAAGCGTGTCATTATCACACACAAACAAATGGTTAAAGAAAAACGAAAAATTATAAGCTACTCCAATCAAGATTCAACTATGCTGAAAACTTTAATCAAACATTTTTAAAATTTTTTAAATATTTTTTTAATATTTTTTAAATAAACTCCTTTATATTAGTGAGAGGATCAAATTTTATTTCCTCTCGTGTTCTTTGACATATTGCTATAAGAGAAACAACAAATACAATTTCAAATAATCTTTTTTGGATCTATAGATTTTATAACATTTTGACTACTTAAAAACATATTGCGCCAGGAAATGTCTGTATTTTAAAGATTGGCTAGAAAAGAATGCAGATATCTTTAAAGATATTGATGCGACTTTCCGCTTAGTCAAAACTTGGGTAAAGATTTGCTTTTTAACTATTGTTTCTCTTATACTCTATTATCTATGTTTAAAAATTGACAGGTGAAATAAAGAATTATTCCCACTCAATAGTTGAAGGAGGTTTTGAAGTAATATCGTAAACAACTTTATTTACATATGGCACTTCATTAACAATTCTTGAACTTATTTTTTCCAAAACTTCAAAAGGAATATGGTAGCTTCTTGCAGTCATACCATCGATTGAGTCAACCGCTCTTAAAGCCACTGTGTATAAGTAAGTTCTATTGTCACCCATAACTCCAACGGTTCTAGTATTAGTTAAAACAGCAAAATATTGCCATATCTTTTTGTCGAGCCCTGCTTTTTTAATCTCTTCTTGATAAATAACATCAGCTTTTCTTACAATTTCTAATTTCTTTTTGGTGATATTGCCAATTATTCGTATGGCAAGTCCTGGGCCAGGAAAAGGTTGACGAGAAACAAAGGAGTCATCAAGGCCTAATTTTCTACCTAATTCTCTAACTTCATCTTTATATAATTCACTCAAAGGTTCAAGAAGTTTAAATCCTAATTCTTTTGGTAACCCACCGACATTATGATGAGATTTTATGACTTTAGAATTTCCGCCTTTTCCACTTTCAACAATGTCTGTATATAAAGTTCCTTGAGCTAAAATAGACACATCTTTTAGTTTTGATGCTTCTTCTTTAAAAACATCAATGAAAGTTTTTCCGATAATTTTTCTTTTCTTTTCAGGAGAAGTAACGCCTCTTAATAATGTTAAAAATTTAGCAGAAGCGTCTTTATAATAAACTTTGATATTAAATTTGCTTTTAAAACTTTCAAGAACTAATTTTTCTTCATTTTCTCTAAGTAAACCATGATTGATGAATAATGGATATAATTGGTCTCCTATAGCTTTGTGAATTAATAACGCACACACAGAAGAATCTACGCCGCCACTAATTCCAAGCAGAACCTTTTGATCTTTAACAAATTCTTTTATTTCTTTAACCTTGTCTTCTATCCAATTATCAATGCTCCAATTTTTAAAAACATTGCAAATCTTGAATAAAAAATTTGAAATTATGTTTTTCCCTTCTATCGTATCTCTAACTTCTGGATGAAATTGAAGAGCATAAATTCTTTTTTCAGTATTCTCCATTCCGGCATTTAAGCACATCTTAGATGAACAAATACTTTTAAATTCTGGCGGAAGATTAGAGACAGTATCAGAATGAGACATAAATACTTGACTAGTTTTTTTAACGCCTTTAAAAAGCAAAGAATCATCGTTAAACACGACTTCAGTATTGCCGTATTCTTTAACAACATTTTCTTGAACTACTCCCCCAAAATAATGAGCTAAGGCTTGCATGCCATAGCAAATTCCTAGAATTGGTACATTAAAAGAGAAAATTTCAGGATTAATCTTTGGTGAATTTTGATCATTAACAGAATTTGGACCGCCAGAAAGTATAATTCCCTTTATTTCATTTTTATCAAAAATTGATAAATCAGTTTTATTGTCAATCAATAAAGCATAAACGCCCAAATCTCTAACTCTTCTTACTATAAGTTCGTTGTATTGTGAACCATAATCAATAACTAAAATTTTATCCATAAGGGACCACCTATAAAAGAATACTTATTTAATCTCTATATCAATAAGAAGATTATAATTTAGCAAAGAGTAATTTATATATCTAATAAATTTACTCATTTATATTAATCGATGTTTTAAAAAGAAATTAATGTCTATATTTTTCAATCTCTTTACTTGTTGCGCCTTTACTCATAAGAGTTAAACGAGAAAGTTCATTACCAAAAGCTACTGCTTCTTTTAATTTCTTTCCTCTTAAGAAATAGTCTATAACTCCACTTGTTAAAGCATCTCCACAACCAGTTGTATTTTCAAATTCTTTTACTTCATTAACTTTAACAAGATCTACTCTACGATAATTTTCTCCAAAATAAACATCGTGTGCACCATGAGATACAACAACATTTTTAACGCCTCTTGCAAGAAGGCCACTGACTAAATCTTTTTCCATCAAATCAATGCCCATAAGCATTCTGGCTTCATGAATATTACATTTAATTAAAAATAGTTTATCTAAATAGTTTTTAAACTTTAAAACTTTGGATGGAGAAATGGCTTCTACTATAAATTTTTTAGATGGATAAGTATTGAATAAATAGTTAATTGCTTCTTCAGAAATATTGGCGTCCATTATCACATATTCGTGCGATGCGATTAAATCATGTTGTGACTTTAAAAATTCAGTATTTAAATCTCTAATAATTCTATTGTCACATATCGCATCAACCATATCGTGATTGGCATCATTTATTGCAACATAACTTCCACTAGGGTAATCAGTCTTTGGAGTTATAACGTTAATACCAAGTTTTATGAGTTCGTTTCTCATTTCCTTTCCATTAGCGTCTTCCCCAATTGCGGTAATAAAATCAATCTTATTGCCTAAACGTGCTAAGTTTTCTGCAATATTTCTCATTACTCCGCCAAAAGAAATGCTAACTTCACCAATGTTAGAAACTCTTTTTTGAAGTTTATCACGGCTTGTAGCTATATAATCGACATTACTTCCGCCAATCAATAAATATGTTTTATCCATCTTTTCTCCTTAAAGTAAATCTACTTACTTTAATTTAACATATTCTGATGCAATTTGGGCACCAAGCTTTGCATTATTTAAGATTAAATGAATATTAGCTTCTAAACTCTTTCCTTTAGTAAGTTCAACAATCTTGGCAAGTAAATAAGGAGTTTCATCTTTACCTTTGACCCCTGCTTTTTCCATTTCTTCTAATGCTTTATCAATTTCAGCATTTATATAAGATGGATCCATAGAGAATTCTTCTGGAATTGGGTTAGTGATTAGAACGCCACCATTTAACTTATATTCTCTTTTTGCTTTTACAATTTTTGCAATATCTAAAGGAGTTTTAGCATTATAATCAACCTTTAAATCACTAGTTCTTGTAAAGAATGCAGGTAATTTATCAGTATTATAACCGATAACTGGAACGCCTTTTGTTTCAAGATACTCCATAGTCAAGTTCAAATCTAAAATAGCTTTAGGGCCAGCACAAATTACTGAAACATTGGTTTTTCCAAGTTCATCTAAATCTGCACTTATGTCAAAAGTTTCTTGCGCTTTTCTATGAACGCCGCCAATACCACCAGTAACAAAGAATTCAATACCAGCAAGTTCAGCAAGAATCATAGTGGCGCTAACTGTTGTAGCCCCCCATTTCTTTTCGGCGCATATAATAGGTAAGTCACGACGAGAAACCTTTTCAATGCCTTTTGTTTTTCCAAAAAGTTCAATTTCTTCATGACTCATACCAATAATTGGCTCGCCTTCAATAATTCCAATTGTAGCTGGCACAGCACCGTTTTCTTCAATTACTTTTTCAACAGCGAGTGCGCATTCAACATTTTTTGGATAAGGCATACCATGTGAAATAATTGTTGTCTCAAGAGCAATTACTGGTTTGCCTTCTTTTAAAGCCTTAGAAACTTTCTCACTAATTTTCATAACTATTCTTTAAACTCCTCACATTCCATATAGAATTTTAATTCATCATCTTTATAACCAGATAAATATCTTTTTCCTTCGTTTTCCTTTATATAAAGACTAAGTTTGTCATTTAAAAAACTTTGCTTTATATATTCGATTTGCAACGTTTTTACACTAAATTCAGGCCTAAATATATCTAGATAAAAATCGACATATTTAGTGTTATTCATGTGTCCATTATGATCTAACATTGAATATAAAACATCGACTTCTTTAACTTTTTGAAGCTGAGATTTTTCAATAACAGGTAATTTTCTAATTCTTCTTTTAAAGTATCCTAAATCATCATCAAAGCCTTTAAAGAAGTCAGGTGCTTTAACACTAAAATCTTTAATATTTATAACCATCCAAGTAGAACGGCTAACGGCAAATAACTCACCATTATGATAAAATTCAGTCTCACGATTAAACTCAACAAAACGTGGTTTGAGTGGATAAGTTACAACTTCTATTTCTTTAAAATTAATTGGTTTTTTAATAATCTCGACGTAATTTCTAACAATGACCCATATTAAATCTTGTTTAATCATTGTTTCAAAGCCACATCCAAGTTCTTCTGCGTGATCTCCAGCAACTTCTTGTGCAACATCTAAAAGCGTAGACATCTTCAAGCAATCGTGACAATCAAGCATATTAGTTGTTATTTGATAAGTTTTTCTATAAGTTTTCTGCATACGAAAGTATTATATCAAACTAATTTTAGACTTGAATTAGAAACCATTAATAAATGATTAAAATTAACACCTAATTAATATTTAGTATTGTAAATAAAATATACGATTAAATAGGTGTTTTTAGATATTTTCTCTTTACATTTTTTAATTCTCTAGTAGAGTTTTTATGTATAGATTTATCGGACAGGTCATTATATGAAATTACATTTTAAAAAATCATTATTACTCGTTTTACCATTAGTTTTATTATCATCATGTGCTTCTAGTGATGAAGACGCACCAACAATTACAACTTTTGAGACAGATAAAGAAAATTATGTATTAAATTCAAAAGTAAATTTTAATATAGATGTTCAAGACAACATCTCATCAAGTGATGATTTAGTAATTACAATTAACATTACATTACCTGATGGAACAAACGAAGCAATCTCCGAAACAAACTATCGAGTAACTCAAGAAGGTTCTTATAAAGCAGTTTTGACAGTAACAGACGAATCTCAAAATACTGCTAACTCAAACGAAATCTCATTTAATGTAATCGACTTATACTCCGGTTGGAGTGATAACGAATCTAATTACTTCAATAATTTGTTCGGCGTTGACTTACCTAGAACCGATCTTTTTAACAACAATTATGATGTTTACCAAATCTTTGATTTTAACAGTCAAGCTGCTCCAGGCCTAAGATTTGAATTTTCAGCATATGATGAAAATTTACTTGATGAATACATTTCAACTATTGCCTACGATGACTTTTTCGAAAATACTTACGAAGAGGTATTTCAAAGTTACATGACAGATGGACTAACTTATCTAAAAGTTTACGAAAAGAATCTTGACAGTAACACTTATTTAATGGTTATGCCTTATGTTTACCAAAACGTTTTAAATATCAATTTCCAACTATTTGATCATACAATTGGTAATTCATGGGATACAGAATTTATTAATACAGTTATTAGTCCTGATTTCCAAGAAAACATTCTCCCACTTGAAATTACTAAAAATACCGAAAATGTTGTTACCTATTTTACTGATTATAATTGGTATTTTGAAGGAGCCACAATGCGTGGATACCTTCGTGGAATTATCTATAATTTAGATCAAAGTGATATTACAACTTATATTACAAGTTTAATTGATTATGGCTACACTGAAGGCACATTAAATGACTTTTTAACTAACGGTTCAGTAATGCTAGTTTACGCAAACGAAGAAGCTGTTGGCTATGCTTTAATTACAATTTCAAGTGCCTTATCTGCTGAAATTCCATTCTATTACTTTGAAATAATGTGCGGATAAAAATAAAGGGATTTGAGAAAAACTCTTCAAATCCCTATTATTTTTAGCTTTATTATAAATTTAATTAGTTCTAAGTGGATATTCGCTAGGATCTAATCTTTCGCCGGTATAGTTAACAATATCGCCTTTTTCAAACACCATTGTACTAGTTTGATAATTGAAGTTTGTCGCACCAGCCAAACCATAAAATGATTCTACCTCTGCTTTAATTACCACACCACTTTCAATAGTCAATGTGTCGTTTCTTGTGAGCTCAACATCTGGTGATTCAACTTCACCTGAATAAAAATGCACACTTAAAGTTAGAGTTCCATCATTAATAAAGCTGTCTTTATTAAAGTTTGTTTCTAATACTCCATCTGAATACGCTTCTGTGGCAGCATACAAAAAGGAAAGATAATTATAATAGTAATAATGACCAAACCCTGCTCCAAAAACATATTCTTCCTGACCTTTGCTATATAAAGAATATTGAACGTTGTCAGATGAATCATCTCCGGAATAATCTGTAATTTGATAAAAAACGTCTTGGTTCATGTAGGTTGTAATACCTCTTTGAACAATGCCGTTTGTTTTATTTTGGCTATCGTCATCATAATATTGGCTGAATTCATCAAGATATAAGTTTTTATATTGTGTAATTGTTCCTTCTTGAGTTACGTAAATATCTAAAGCTGAATAATTGTCTCTTTGAACAGTAGTATAAACTTGCTTATTTATTCCTTTATCATAGGCAAGTAAGTTTGGAACAATTTCTAGTATGCCTTCAAAAGAGTTGATTGTATCTCCGCTGATTGGTGGTTCTACCACTTCTGATGTGGTAGTAAAAATAGTTACATCTTCACTAGGCATCACAAAAGTATAAATATTATTTTCAGTAAGAGACAAATCAGTAGAGTTTACTTTTACACTTTTAAGTTCATAGTTTTCAGCAAGAGTAATCTTAAATTCAACTGAGCTTTTTTCATCAAAAAGACCATCAGCATTAGCTTCAGTTAAAATTTCAATTGAACTACCAATACCAACATTAGTTAAAATGCGATAGTCTTCAATAGGAGTTTCAATAGGTGGTTGCTCACTTTGATTAGAGCAACCAACTAAAACAAACAGAAAAGAACTAAGAATTGCAGGAATTTTCATCAGTTTGTGCATATTTTACTCCGCGATGGTGTATCTATGTACATAATCTGTATCATTCACAGTAAGTGTGATAACTTCGCCATCTAATCTAATTTCGCCACCATTATAATTTGCGCCTTCGTAGTCATACTCGCCACTCTTTTTGGTTACTTCAAGAGTATTATTAGACTCATTTAACGTAAACGAATAACTATTTGTACCTAGTACATCAGTTTTGTCAGCGAAATTTCCATAATAAGTTACTTCAAAAGTTGTTCTACTAGTAAATTTAAGAACTCCACCTGATTCACCATATAAGTTATCCCAGTTATAATCGTTTACCAAGATTTTTTGATATAACTCATCAACGCTTAATCTTTCTTTAATAATATAAGTTACTTCATAACTAATTGACTCATCAGCACTACAGGTAAACTTAATTGTTACTCTATCTCCTGCTTTACCACCAACTACAGCAAGTGTGAAATCATAATAATTAGAACTTGCACTATTGTCAGTAAGGCTTATTAAATCTGCGCCTTCAGTGATTTCATATCTAATATCACTCTTTAACGAAGAACTTGGTGTTCCACTAACTCTGATTCCGCTATATGTTGTATCAGTATAGATATATCTTGTTGTTTTCCCATCAACTACATCTCCGATTTCGATTCCGCTAGAAGCGTCGGTATAGTTAATGCTTTCAATTTCAACATAATCGTTAACAACAATATCTTTTCTAATTCTAATACCGGTTGCAGTTTCAAAGACAACAGTCGCTCTACCAGGCCCAACAGTATAAATATTTTCACTATTTACCTCTACGACTTCTTCATTAGTTGTTGAAACAGGTCGTAAGGTTAAATCAACAGCTTTTTCAGGCTTATATTCGCTAGCCACAAACCAAATATAACGATGTAAAGGTAAATTTTCATTTAAATCAAGCTCAACCTCTTCATAGTTAGAACTTAAATAATAAGCCCTATAACCAGTAACTTCTGATAAAAAGTAATCATCTGGATCTAATAAAGTGGCGCTTTGGCTAGAAGTTTTTCTAGTTTCATATTTTAAAGAATACTCATCAGTTGTAGTTTCTTTATAAACTTCTTCTCCTCTTTGTTGGGTGTAATATAAAACAGTTTTTCCTTCAACTAATCGATCGTTTTCATCTAATTTAAACGAGAATTCGTATCCATTAGTAATGGTGTCACCTTCTTCGTCATAATTATATTGGTACAAATCAAATGTATAAGTTGTGTAGTTTGTGCCTTTTGAAGAGTCGGTAAATAAATGTTCTTCGACGTTAACATCTGGAAGAGTAGCCATCGCTAAATCAACATTATTTAAAAGGTTACCAGCGATAAAATTATTTAAATATAGAGAAACTTGATAAGTAAGTTGACCAACAGCACTACCTTCAAGCAAATAATCTTCGCCTTCTACTAAATCTGGGTTCTCAGTTGTTAAAACTGGTAAGCGATAAGCCGAATCTACCCACTCACTGCGAACATTTCCTGTATTATAATCAGTTACCCTACTTAGATAACGCTGATTATTAATACTATCAATACCTAAATAACGCGTATAAGTGTCTTTATAAGTTGACCCATCATCATAAGTGATTTCATCGCTTCCAGTTTCTGAAGCATGTTCATCACTATAAATCTCCATAGTTCCTTCATGAACCTGAGTTGTTGAATCATCAATTTGCGTTGTAGTTTTAAAACTAACTTCACTTGAATTATAAACTTCAGTTCTATAGAGACTATCAACCAATAAATCAACTGTATCGCTTAAACTACTTGTTGATTTATTAATAGTTTCTCCATCATCAACCGGAGGAGCAGGATTAGGATTTGTCGTTTGACATCCAGTCAAAACAAAAGTTAAACCTAATATAGAAATCGGTAATAGTTTCTTTTTCATAACAATTTTCTCCTTTCTATTTCTTGTAAGCATCAAATTCTAAGGTAAAACCAAATTGTTGACTATCTGAAATAGTAAATGAAATTAATAGGGTTTTACCATCGCGATAATAAAAACCAGCATTTGAATCATAAATATATTCTTCATCAGCAACCATAAATTTAAGGTCTGAAAATTCAATTTCCATTCGATCTTTTCTGCTATCAGTTGCTGCATTTTCTTTAAAACTATAATTCAATTCGTAAGGCTTATTGACATCAAGCGTAAATCCGGTATCGTCGCTTAACAATGTAAGTTCAGCTTTAGATTCATCAATAAACTCGATTTTAACAGCCTCTTTAATCATTTCGCCAGTATGAGTATTTTCTAAATCTCCATACCACGTTCCAATTAAATTTGACTTCATTACTTCATCACTTAGAGCTTCAACAACTTCAAAAGTAATCGTATTTAATAATTTGTTATCTTTTTCTCTATAAAACTCTAAAGTCGCTTTACCTGCCTTTAAAAATTCTAAATCAGCACAAGCAATGCCATCGACTAAATCTTCAATTTCACCTACATTGACAATGTCCTCGCTTAAATTCTTTATATAGAATTTATCTAAGGTGTTTTCTGATTCATAATTGATATATAAAGTTTCATCTTGCCCAACAAAATGAAGCTCACTAGTAAATCTTGGCGAGATTGCTGTTAAGTCTGGAGCAACAACAGTTACTTCAATCTCTTTAGTTAATCCATAAGTTGATTTTACTGTTAAAGTTGTTTTGCCTAACCCAATAGCTTTAAATTGGCCATAAGATTCAGCAATAACTTCTTGATTAGAAGAGTTCACAATTTCTAAATCCTTATCAATTGTTTTTTCTGGAACCACATTTGTTGCTTCAACTGAAATATATTCATCATATGGGAAAGCATTAATATCTGCAGGTGTTGATTCGCCTAAAATTGTATCAAATGCGCAGACATTAACATCAAAATCAGTCATAAAGTAATCAACAGGATCTAATTCAGAAAAATCGTATTCTGTTTTATCGCCATAACCTAATGTTACTTTTTCTGTGATGCTAGAGATTAAGAATGTTTCATCAGTATAGTTCCCTAGTTCATCATATCCATATGCATACTCATCGTATTCAAATAAAAACCCTGCAAAATTCCCGTCTTTTAGAAAATTAACACTAAAGCTAGCTTCGGTTAAATACTTTCCATATTCATTTTCTGTTTCATCTGTCATTGTAAAAGTTGTAACAAAATTTCCGCTTGTTGTATCAACTGTTGATGTAACTTTATCGCTAGCTCCGTTTGTTACATATTTGCCTTTTACATAATCGTCAAGATATGAACTTAAATTTTTATAAGTTGATAAAGATGTATTTTCCTTATATTTGCTTTCGTTTTCAGCATTATAATCTTCTTTATAACTATCATCATTATCGTTAGATTCTTTGTAATCAACAACAGAATAATAAACTCCATCCTTCAAAGACGTTATTGAGTCATATGTATCTGTTTCTTTTTCATCTTCTAAATAATCATCTTCAGGGTAATCACGTGATAGAGTTCTTTCTCCTTTAATAACAAGTGTATCGTTCGAATAACTTGTTCCAGTTTCCTTAATCTCTCTTGTGATAGTTGCATAAATATCTTCATAAGAATAAATAAACTCTCTTTCAAAAGTTATTCCATTTTTTTGTTCTAGAGCAGGAACAGTTTCGTTAATATATTTAGTTAATTCGCTAATTTTTGTAAATGGGGTTATGTCTGGGTTAATTACTTCTTCTTCATCACCTGGATCGATATCTGGATTATCTGGTTTATCATCATTATCTTCATTTTCATCTGGTGGATTTATTGGTTCATTATCACTTGGCTCACCACATCCAGATAGTAAAAAACCAGTTAAAGCAAGTAGCATTAGCCTTTTTTTCATAAAATCTCCTTTCTCTAAATAAAGCAATAAGTCTCAAAAATTGAGACTTATTGCATGTTTTATAAGTTTGTATATGTTTACATTACTCTCTATATGTTTCTAAATCAACTTTCTCACCTATTGAAGTTGCAACACATGGATCTTCTGGTCTTCCATAACGATCAATAGTTATTTCGAGTGAAGAATTGCTTATTGCACTAACGGAGTAAAGTGTATATGAATTTGAGGTTTCTGAATCATCAGTTAATGCTATAGAGAATTCAAGTGTATCCTTATCTAGTGTATAAGTAAACGTAACTACCGAACCATATGTAATTCCACAATAGTCATCATCTACTCTAAATTCACCTGTACCATCGTCATTGAAATTGACATATACATATAAATCTTCATACGAATAATGAATTTGTCCCTTTACTGTATTTTGAGTTATAAATTGATATAAATCCTCATATGTTGGTGGGGTTACTACACTAAATTCAACTTCTTCGTATATTGAAGAATCTTCTGCTGAAGCAACAATTAAAGTTCCATTTCCTGCAGTTTTACCAGATACAGTAAATGTTCCATCCTCATTTTCTGTAATATCAACTGTACATTCAGAACCTTCTTTCAAAGAAACTGTATAGTCTTGTAAGGCTTGTTCAGGCGTAATTTCGGCTGAAACTGTTGCATTACCACCAACAAAAATTGTTGTTGAAGACATTGTTGCCGAAATTCTTCTTGCTTTTGGTCTTACAGAAGTAAAAGTTAATTCTTTTAAATCACCTAATCCGTTGTCAAAAACAACTGTAAATTCACCTTCTTTTTGAACAGAAATAGATGAACCGCTTAGGGTAGCTATTTCTTCAACATCAGAAACAATTTGTACAGGGCGAGGATTCAACCTCATTGGTTTTAATTCACTACTACGATAAGTAAATGACAAAATTGAACCATTATTAACTTCACCACCACCTATAAAAGATGTGCTTTCGCCATCAAAGTTCTCACCGGTAATAACTGTATAATCGTTTACTACATAATCTCTGACATCATATTTAGAATCTAAAGATTTTTTGTAGCCTCTTTCGGTAGTTAAGCTTGATGATCCACTACTAGTTGGCGTTGCGCCTTCAACTAAGCTTTCCGTAGTTTCGTTATAGTCATCAATATCATATACGTTAGTTTTTAATTCCGCTTGTCTAATGAGTCCATCGCCATCAAAAACTAAAGATAAGTCATATTTTGTATATTCAGCATAGCTAACATTTTCGCCGCTGGTAACAATAGTTAAGTATTTATTGTCATCACTAACTGATTGCTCAACTAATGTATCAATGTTTTCCATATATGAAGCGACTGTTTCTGAAAACCCAACCATCGAAACATTTTGTTTAGCTTCGCTTTCCTTAATGGTTCCTGATGAATAAGTTGCATCATCACCAACAACACTCATCGCATTAACACTTGCACCGCTAGTGCTATTAAAGTTAAATTCATAATAGTGTGTTGCATCATATAGTCCGACTTCATGGTAAACATAACTACTTAAAACAGCAGAATCATATGATGTCATTGTACCTTCATAAGAAAGTTTATTATCGCTCCCTATTGAATATGTATAATCATAAGATTGATCGTAACTTGAAACTCCATCTTCAACTACACGACCACCATTAATATAATCAGTTTCTTTTTCGGCTGATTGAGTTAATAAAGTTTGTATGTCTTCAATAGATTTAACTTCGAACGCAACATCACTAATATTTAATAAACTTCCATCGCCCAAGATTGTAGTTGTTGTTGCAATTTCAACATCTTTAGTTGACATTGTAAATATATATGTTCCATCGATAGCTTCAACTGCTTTACCATCAACAGTTACAGAATCTAATGTTGTTATCCTTTCATCATCAAGAGCAACCGTAAAAGAAACTTCTGCTCCTGGAGCAAATCTTGTAGCACCCTCGCCAGTAGTTAAAGATATTGTTGAACCGTCACCTGCATTAAAAGTTACAGCGTAATCTGTGACTTCGACTGGTCCTGCAGTTGTAGTGATTGTTACATCTTCATTTGGCATAGCAATCTCGTACGTTCCATCGCTTTCAATTGCTAATGAAGTGTCACCAAACATTACTGTTTTTAATTCTTGTGAGCCATCAGTTGATGTTAAAGCAACTGTAAACGTAACCATTTCGCCTGGTTGAAAACTGGTTTTATCACCACTTAAAGTAATTGTTGTGCCCGCTCCTGCACTAGTTTCTACATTATAAAGTGTTGGTGTTACTTCTTCGCCACAAGAGGTAGCTGAAAGCAATCCGCCTAAAGCAAAAACACTAATGAGTAATAATTTTGTTTGTTTCATATTTTCTCCTTGAGTGTCGTAATTTTACTTACGAATAATTCCGACCAAGATATTTTTGCACTAACTTATATTTATGGATTGAAAAACATCGAGCGTCTTAATACAAAATTAATATCCTATGTATAAAAGAATTTAAATTTAGTTAAAAAGTGAAATTTTCGCGATATTTATCAACAAATTTTACCTTATCCAAAAATAAAGATAGAATTCAAAAGTGTCATTTATTTTTAGATTGATTTTCTTAATATAGTTTAGAGAACTTATTAATTCTATTTATAACTTTTTCACTACGTATGAACCTATTTAGACGCTCTCACAATTGTAAATAAAATGTAAATATTGATTGCCAAATAAATCTAATTATTGATTATGAATTTTTCAAAATTTAGAATTTTATTAATTGATTAAGGAAGGTCAACAACATGAAAAAGAAAAAATTAACCAAAAAAGAGCTCTGTTGGATCCTTTATGACGTTGGAAATAGCGCCTTTACAATGGTATCTGTATCTCTTTTTGCTCTCTTTTTTACTAACCTTACAAACCTTGCCAATATTTCATCAGTAGATTCAGACGCTTTCTGGTCTTATGCTGCAAGTATTGTTACTTTAATCGCTGTATTAATTGGACCACTTGTTGGTACTTTAAGCGATTATAAAGGTTTTAAGAAACCAATGTTTTTAATTTTCACGCTTCTTGGAGTATTTGGATGCATTCTCTTAGGAATTCCGATGAATTACATTGGATGGTTAGTTTTATTCGTTATTTGTAAAGTCTGTTACAATGGTGCATTAATGATTTACGACTCTATGCTTGTCGATACAACTAACATGGAAAGAACCGATAAAATCTCTTCATATGGTTATGCTTTTGGTTATATCGGCAGTCTTGTTCCATTTTTAATTGGAATTGCAATTTGTGCTTTTGGCTTTACAGGATATGAGGCTTATGATGCAAATGGGCAACTACTCACTGGAATGGATGCTTCTCTTGCTTGTCCATGGGGCTATCTTATTTGTTTCATAATAAACGCTTTATGGTGGCTTGCTTTCACAATCCCTCTATTTAAAACTTATAAACAAAACTACTTTGTTGAAAGAGAGAAAATTGATGGTGGAAAAGCTAAAGCAACATTTAAATCAATTGGCGACTCTTATAAAAGAATTTGGGAAATATTTAAATATGCAAAAAAGCACGCTGGCATCATTCTTTTCTTAATAGCTTTCTTCTTATATATTGATGGCGTTTATTCAATTATTGAACTCGCAATTAAAGTCGCTGGAGGTTTTGGCGTTGGACAAGTTGACTCTCTTATTGCTTTAGTCGCTGTTCAAGTCATTGCATGTCCTTGTGCTATTGGAATATCCTATTTAGCTAAACGCTTTGGAAATGAAAAAATGATCTTTGTCTGTATCCTTGGTTATCTTTTCATTACAGTTTTTGCAATATTTATCAATGATACTTGGATGTTCTGGGTTCTTGCTATTACTGTAGGTATGTTCCAAGGTGGTATACAATCATTATCAAGAAGCTACTTTACTCAAATCATTCCTAAGAATAAGTCAGGCGAACTTTTCTCCTTATTTGATGCATTCGGCAAAGGAGCAAGCTTTATAGGAACACTCTTATTTGGCGTTATTTCTCAAGCTACAAATTCATCTAACTTAGGAATTATTCCTCTTGCTGTTCTTGTATTCGTTGGTGGAATCGTTTTCATTTTTGCTGTTATTGCAAATCATAAGAGTAGACATTTCATCGATGAAGAAAACGCAAAAATAGATAAAGACTTAAATATTACTGAAAAAACATTTGCTGAAGAAGAATAATAAGTAAATTTAAAACTACTAATTTAAAGTCTAAACGCCTGCAAAACTCAACTATTTTCGTTGATACGCAGGCGTTTTAATTAAGCGATTTATGAATTATTTTTGTTTTTTCTTTGAACATAATTTATTGTTATGAACACCTATAAACAGATCAGACCGCTTAAAATTAACGCTTCACAAAATATGGCTTCTTCTCTTACGTTAAATAAATCGTATCAATTTGATTATCTAACTAGTCACACTTTTTAAGCAGAATTGTTCATATTAAAAGAGGTTCATTTTTAAGAACCTCAACTATTATTTTTTAAATATTATGGAATAGTACTTCATCTTCTGACCAACTTTAATTCCGTCATGATTTACTTGTCCAATGAATTCATTAATTGGTTCATAATCTAAATCATTATAATAGACATCATCTATTGTTTGTAAAACGTGTGCTAAGTCAATATAAGCTTTATCTATTAAATCGAAGAAAGTATCTTTGCCCATTGATTCATTAGTTACAACATTAAACCACTCGTTCTCATTTAAATTCAAATAATCAACAGTCTTATCAAGGTTTTTAAGTTTTGGATGAGACATTGCATCAATGGTAGTGTTTTTCATTAAATGCGAAAAAATAAATTTTCTAAAACCAAATAGCTTCGAATTAATAATTCTATTTACAGTTAACATTGTTTTGACTGAATGATAGTAACTTTTTTCATCTACTCTATCTTTGTTTAAATAATCTGCCAATGCTTTCATCATTTTGGAAACAAGTTTTAAATCTTTCTTATCTACTTTTAACATTTCTTTAAAACTAGGTTTATCGTTGAAGTTTTCTTCCATCAAAACATCAATATCTGTTTCTAATAATGAATGGTAAAAAGAAAAAATAGTGCCTTTTAATGGAAAACCTGTTTTATAGAAAATATAAGGATGGCAGGTCCTATCTAAAACATAATGAGACATTAATCCTTTAATAAAAGCAATCAAGATTTCTTCCTTTTCTTTATCTTCTTCTTTTTTTGCATAATCAAATAAAAAAGAAAAAGTAATAAATGGATCAATTTCATGAAGATAAGTACCAAACTCTCTCACTTCTCTTATGTTTGATCTTAATGGCGATGTATATCCATAATAGAAGAATGGATCAGGCCCTTGTGAACCTAGATAAAATATTTTTTTATGTTTTGGGAAATTCTGCTTAGAGAATTCATAATGTGTAATCAGACTCGGCATATGTATTTATTATATATAATTTTTATTAAATTTCATTCTTATTATTAAAAATAAGAGAAATCTAAGAGTTACTATTCAGCGAGAGAAGTCAATTTATCCGCAGAACATTAAGATGGCATTAA
>ENA-OOXJ01000125-OOXJ01000125.1-human-gut-metagenome-genome-assembly--contig:-NODE-125-length-70542-cov-10.638174_pt1 | contig 70542 bp, 52 predicted proteins | sample MGYA00241587_ERZ501343 | MGnify/ENA primary metagenome ERZ501343 (study PRJEB25962, sample SAMEA2042918) | human gut metagenome | biome: human gut; feature: human-associated habitat; material: faeces... | reverse complement strand
GAATGTGGGTGATGAGCGCGTCATCATCCACATTCACGTTGAAAAGGGTCGCATCGTAGATACCGCTGTGTATGGACAGGCCGCCCGGGAGGGCGATGCTGCCGGAGAATGCTCCGAGACGGACCACCCCGTAGAAATTGACCCTGACTATGCTTTCCGGAGTAAAGCGCTCCGACACATAAACATGCTGCCAGTCCTCTGCCCAGCATCCCTGAGCCTTAAGTACGGACACCTCGTCAGATGTCAGATGACGGTAACCTGCCTCCATACAATCATCATTTCAGCAGGTTGACCAGACTCACGACCATAGTTGCCAAAGACGTGGAGGATGAGGCAATTGACGCTATCTCAGTAGCCGAGATAGGCCGTCTGTTACGCATATCCTTCTGAGGTACGATAATTTCGCATCCGGGCTGAGGTTTATAGTTCTTGCCTCCGGCCGTAGCAGCGGAACCATTCATGAAGACTATGTATTTCTGGCTGCGGATCGCACCTTTGGAGTATCCTCCGGCCATCTTGATGTACTGACGGACAGATACTGAAGGATCGAAGGTCACCACCGTAGGGAACAGTACAGCACCTGATATGCGTACAGTTGAGTTGTACTTGGGAACGGATATACTGTCGTTGTTCGAAAGCACCACGTCATAGAACGAATTGGGGTTCTCGAGTGCCTTCTCTATATCTATCGATATGGTATATCTCTCATTGCGCCTGGGCATCTCGAGAGCGGATGTATCCACTCCGGCCTCAGCAGCAGCAAGTATCCTGGCCGAAAGCGCCCTCTGGTACTCTTCTTCTGTCAGCATTCTGGACAGGACAGCCCCTTTGATATATGCATCGCCGGTCACTCCGCCAGCCCTCTTGAAAATGTCGCTGAGACGGACCGTACTCTTTTCCACCACATAATAACCGGGGAAATTGACCTCACCCGTCACAACCACACTCTGCTGGGGACGGTAGCTGGGAGACATGCGTACCGATATGATATCATAGGGTTGCAGCTTGAAATTGATACCGTCAGGATTCTCATCAAGGTTGAAGTTATACACCAGCGATACCGTATCGCTCTTGACATGTCCCTTGGCAATCATATTCCTTCTGGCCACGTCGATATTAGTCCTCGAAGCGCCGAGATTGAGGCCGCCTGAAAGCATTATTGCATCTCCAAGTGTCATGCCCTCCCTGTAAGGAAGCTGTGCCGGATAATTGAACTCGCCCTGGGTAAGGATGAAATATCCGGTCTTAAGTTCATTCTTGGCGAAAATCCTTACACTGTCCTCTGCCACCAAAGGTATATCCTGTTCCCCGGCCATTACCTTGGAAAGGTCAAAGTAGAGGGAAGTGGTATCCCTGTCCTTGTCCATACGGATGATGAATCCTCTCTCCATATAGGCCTCGTCCTTAAGTCCGCCTGCGAACTCGATGAGGCTACGCAATGTAGACACCTTGTCGGTGATAGCGTAATCTCCGGGATGCCATACCGCTCCGCTCAGATTGACGGAATTGATATTCCTGTCAATATTTGTGGGCACGGTTATCCGGTCACCGTCCATCAGGACAAAGGATGCAAACTGGTCTGCGGTAACATCGAAAGACTGCCTGCGGTCGCCTTTTTTTCTCTCCACATATACTTTCGAGTCATTTCCGATGCTGTTGTATCCGGCCGCATACCTGATGGCATCCGCCACGGTCTCCCCTTCCTTCATCTCGTAGTACATCGGACGCTTCACTCCACCCTCTACCTTCACGAGGGACTTGTACGGAGTGATCATTATAAGGTCATCGTCCTCTATCCTCATGTTGCCGTCATAGGCTCCGTTGATGAGGAAGTCGTAAAAGTCTATGCTCTTGTACAGCTTGCCTCCGCGGTATACCCTGACATCCCTGAGTGAACCGAGGTCTGTAGGACCGCCGGCCATATATACTGCGGTAAATACCGTAGCCAGGGAAGGAAGTGTAAATGTTCCGGGACGCTCGGCATCTCCGACAACGTTGAGCGAAAGCGAGCGTATCATACCGAGCGACAGCCTCATGAATGTATCCGGATTAGATCCGGAAAGTCCTGAGAAAATAGCCGACAGCCTGTCCCTCAATATCTTCTCGGCCTCCTGGACAGTAGATCCGGCAACATACACCGGGCCGACATTCTCTATGGTGATACTTCCTTCAGGAGATACATTGTATGAATAGTTCATGAACGTAGCGCCCCACATATCGAGGATCAGCTCATCTCCGGGAGCGAGCTTGTAATTTGCCGGTGTGGGGATATTGTAGTTGGGGACAAAATTCAGGTCGGGGTTCTTGAACATCTTGTGACCGTAAATGGAATCGAGCTGGGATATGAAATTCTTTACCCACAGTGTCGTATCCAGCATAATGGTGGAATCGGCAAACATGGACGTCATGTAGTTTCCCATTCCGGAACTTCCGGTAGAAGAATATGACATTCCGTTAAGTGACTGCTGGGAGGTAAGTCCCGAACCTCCTCCGAAACTCATTGAACCGAGCAAACCGGCGCTTGATCCGAACTGGCTCAGCTGACCCAACTGACCGTACTGGGAATACAGGCTGTTCTGCTGGCCGAGACCGTAACCGAGATTGCTCTGGTAATTGCTGCCTTTAAAAGCCGTATTGCGGTCAATGACCTTGCCCGTGGAAGACGTTCCTGTACCGGAGGAAACAAAACTATTCTGCATCTGCTCCTGAAGCAACTTGCTTATCTCCGTATCACTGTAACCGTATTGCTTGGCCAGTTCCTTGGCCATTTCGAGATCCAGTGATCCCTGTGCCGACAAATCTCCCGTGCCGATGACTCCTGCACATACAATCATTGCTACCGCAAACTTGAAAATCTTTCTCATATCCTGTCTGTCATTGTTCAATCCTGCAAATTTAGGCAAATTTGGCTCTTAACAAAAAAATATCGCTCCATTTACCTTTTTACTTATATTTGCAATATGGTAAAAGGCGCTAAGATACTTATAAAAGTACTGTATATCATCTACATAATGATGGTATTGTTCTTTTGTTTCTACAGTTTCAGCTCTTCAGACCTGGATCTTAACAGATACTTCCTTGGTATCCGCCTCGACCGGTACATACATTTCGCAATGTTCTTCCCCTACCCCTTTATCACCTGGTTGTCATGCAGATATGCGACTTCCAACCCTTTCTTCAGAAAATATGCCCTTGCCATCTCACTGGTGAGCGGACTGCTGTTTGCAGGCATGACAGAACTGTTTCAGAGCTGGTTCTTCTCCAGAAGCGGTGATATCATGGACTTTACAGCCGACTCTGTCTCGATAGCAGCCGGCTGCATAATCATATTTATCGCAGGGCATCCCATTGTCCGTCTCATAGATTCACTTTTCACGAAAAAAGCATGAAAAAAACCATTTCAACATTTCTCGCCGTACTGACCGTTGCCTCTTCATTCTCTTTCTCCTGTATGGCATCGGGCAAAGACAGTCTCAAAATGGAAAGACTGTATGGCGGAGAACCTGTCAAGACAGCCGTAAAATTAAGTGCTGCAGCAGTTTTGGGTATAGTGAACCCGTCTGTGGAGTTCAGGGCGCACAAAAACATAACTGTCGCGCTCGAAGGTCTTGGAGTTTTCTACCACAATGGTTTCGCCGGCATTATAAACGGTCCTGCGGTCTTGGCCATGACCTTTGTAGAAGGACGTTACTATCCCGTACAGTCCTTCAGGGGGTTCTTCGTCGGCCCGAATGTGGGATTCTCGGTATTCAATCTGACAAAAGGCATACACCCCGCCTACTGGGGCCAATACACCGGACAGTACCAGGTCGGCACAAACTTCATGGCCGGCATTACCTTAGGGTATGCTTTCACCCTGACCAAACACTGGGGCATAGAGGTATCTTTAGGCGGAGGTTATCAGATAGGGTTCTATGAGGGGCACTACAGCTCCGACGGTTCGATGTACGTAGGCTGGAACTCCTCCGGAGAGTGGCTGCCGTATAAGGCCGCAGTCAACATAATCTACAAATGGTAAGGCTTTCACGGATACTGCTGCCGGTACTTGCTGCTCTCACCGGCACGATGCTCACTGCCGGAGCACAGACCTGTGTCATGGAACTTTCCCCGGCCGTCGATTCCATCAACAGATACATGGCTTCCAAAGCATATTCACAGGCCAGGATAAGCATCGACACATTCCTCATCGACAAAAAAGGCAACGTCAATGTAGTTTTCGGCAGTTCTGTCACAGACTTTCCTTTACGCGACAGGGATCTGGACATTTTCATGGAAATACTCCGTCCCTACTTCCCTGAAGGCCCTGCCATCAGCTTCAGCGTCTCGGGCCAGGATCTGAGAAGATACTGCAGCGGTTTCCTTTCAGGCAGGCCTTTCCGGTCACCGGAATCTGACAATACCGGAGACATCTGGATAACAGACATCTCTTCCCCTTATGTCCCCACCGGCGGACTGTATGGGAGGAACATTGCCCTGTGGGCAGGACACGGCTATTACTATTCCCACACCGAAGACAGGTGGAAATGGCAGAGAGCCCCTTTTTTCTCTACCATTGAAGATCTCCTGCCTCTCAGCTACATCAATTCCTTCCTCGCTCCCATGCTGGAAAATGCCGGAGCCACAGTACTTCTTCCAAGAGAAAGGGACTACGGAACTGAAGAAATCATAGTCGATAACGGAGACTATTTCTACACTGAAAGAAACGGGGAGACGAAATCCGGCAACCGGTGGACCGATGCGCCCGGCAAAGGATTCGCAGACAACCGGGAATATTACCGGTCCGGGGAGAATCCCTTCAGTCAGGGCACCGCACGTATGATCGGATGCAATCTGAAAAGCCCCTCCAGTGCATCGTACCTGCCTTATTTTCCTAAAGCCGGCGAATATGCTGTCTATGTCTCCTACGCAAGCCTGCCCAAAAGCGCACCGGCCCTGTATACCGTGAGGCATTCCGGTGGAGAGTCACAGTTTGTCGTCGACCAGAGCATGGGGGGCGGCACATGGGTCTATCTCGGAACTTTCTGCTTTTCAGAGGGAGAGACGGGTCAGGGTGTAATCGTCCGGAACTCGGCAAGCGAAAGCAAAGGCCAGGGAGTCATCAGCACTGATGCCGTACGCTTCGGGGGAGGAAAGGGCAACATACTCAGAGGCGGACAGACAAGCGGATTCCCCAGATTCGCGGAAGCTTCGAGATACTGGCTGCAATGGAGCGGATTCCCGGAAGAAGTCTACAGCCTCAATGAGGACACAGACGACTACAAGGATGACTATATGGCAAAGGGAGAATGGGTCAATTCGCTCAGACGCGACTTCCATATTCCGGTTGACATGGCACTCGCACTCCATACCGATGCCGGATCTGTCCTCAAGGACTCCATCATCGGCACTCTCGCTATATACAAAGAGGAGTCCGAAGGCAAGGTTGAATATTCCGACGGAAGACCGAGAATCCTGGCCCGGGAACTGTCCGACATAGTTCAGACATCCATCGTAGACGATATCAGGGCTTTCTACCGGGAGGACTGGACCAGGCGCGCGCTCTGGGACAGGTCATACATGGAAGCAAGGGTGCCCGATGTCCCTACCGTGCTTATAGAGCTGCTTTCCCATCAGAATTTTCCGGATATGAAATGTGCCCTTGATCCGAAATTCAAGTTCATCGTTTCGCGCGCTATATATAAAGGTATACTGAAATACCTCTCCTACACCTCCGGCAAGCCATACACCGTACAGCCGCTGCCGGTGAAAAGTCTGAGTGCCGTACTGCAGAATACAAAGGAGAGCAGCGCGGAAGTCTTTCTGGAATGGTCTCCCACAGCAGACCCGTCCGAACCGTCTGCCACACCGGAATCATATATCGTGTACCGCAGAATGACAGATCCGTCAGATACATCCGGCAATCTGTCCGGATTCGACAACGGAACCATCGTTGACAGACCCAGGTTCTCCGAGCGTATCGAGGCCGGATTGCTTTACAGTTACAAAATAGTCGCCGTAAACGCCGGTGGACGCTCATTCCCGTCAGAAATCATGTCGGTAGGATACAATGGAGGAAGGGAGATTCTTGTCGTAAATGGCTTTACAGATGTTACGGCTCCTGCTACCCAGCCGGTATGCGACTCTGTCACTGCCGGTTTCGATTTCAAGGCCGGATACGGCATTCCCTACGTCTCAGACTGTTCATATATAGGAGAACAGTACGAATACCGCAGACAGAAAGACTGGATCCACGATGACAGGCCCGGATTCGGAGCCTCATATATGGATTACAGCCAAGGCACTGTCGCCGGCAATACATTCGACTACCCGAGAATCCACGGACTCGCCCTGATGCGCAGCGGGTACAGCTTCTCATCGGCTTCACTTGAAGCTGTTCTGGACAATAAGGTCCGGCTCGGAGAGTATCCTGCAGCAGATTTTATTTTCGGTAAGGAAGCAGACGGATTTCTGTCAGACAGTCTGTACCGCATCCTGTCTTCCTACTGCGGGAACGGAGGGGCCCTTCTGATTTCAGGGGCAAACATCGGCAAATGTACTGAATACGAAAGCGGAAGACAATATCCTGGTACAGAGCTGCTGCGCTCTGCCTCCTCTGCCCTCGGGGATGCTGCGGACAGACTATCGGCCCTCAGGGACACACTCAGTCACGATACGGAACTGGTTTCGGATATAGACTGCATTCTCAATGAGATCACACTTCTCGCCGAGAACACCGGAATAAGGCTCCGGAAAGATGTCACCGACTTTTACCGTAAATCCGATCCTGATTTCATCGCAGGCAGACTCGCCTCAGATATATTCGGGTACGGATGGAGCAATGGCGCTGCCTCCACAACCGGCAGGGTACGCACAGTCGGCAATCCTTTCGGACTGTTCCGGGACAGCACGCTGCAGATCTCTTTCCCTACAGGACCGAACCCTGTCTCATACTGTGTGGAATCACCTGACGCGATTCTTCCGTCTGACAACAGAGCACATACGTTCATGCGCTATGAGCTCTCCAATACCTCAGCCGCTGTAGCCTATGACGGGGACTACAGATGCGTAAGCTTCGGATTCCCTATAGAAACATTAACCTCGCAGCATCAGGTCGACTGCCTGATGTGCGAGGTCATGCGGTTCCTTTTAAAACTGTAGATGACTACAGGACTTCGATACTTCTGCGGATGAACTCCGAGAGATCCTTTCCCTTAAGCATGTTGTTGGCCAGCAGAGCGAGGTCTACGACCTGATGCAGGAGTATATTGTCCTTTGCAAATCCTTTCATTGCCTCCTTGCGCTGACCACGGACCTCATCCAGCTCTTTTTCCAGTTCCTTCCTGGCATCCTTGTCGGCGGTAGGGATATCCTCGTCCTTCTTATCCTTCATGGCAGCATCCAGTTTGTCTATACCTGCCTGCAGTTCGTTCCTGCGGGAATCGAAAGCCGCGCACTGCTCAGACAGAGTCCCCGCCTTGGCCTCCAGAATACGTTTGATCAACGGATGCTGGATATTCACATCAATGGTGTATGACTCAGGCATTTCGCCGTAGAAGTTCATCCCTCCCCCAAGGGCCGACATATCGCGGTAACGGCGCATGAACTCGGACTGGGTGATGAGAATAGGTGCTCCATTCTCGCCCAGATTCTCCGGTTTTACAAAATAGTGGTTCCCCTCGGGCAGGACTGACTCGAACATATCCGAAAGGTCAGTCTTCTCGGACTCGGGCATTTCAGGCTCTTTCACATCCTCCTTGCGTACAAGCCTGTCTATGGAGTCCGCATCCACACGGGCAAAAGTCGAATCCGGAATCTTTGTCTCCAGCAGATTGACGAAATGTGCATCGAGCTGGCAGTCGAAAAGCAACACATCATAGCCCTTGTTCCTGGCTGTCTCGATATACTGGTACTGCGCTACAGGATCGGTTGCGTAGAGATATACCACCTTCTTGTCCTTGTCGGTCTGTGCCGCCTCGATTGCCTTGCGGTAATCATCATAGGCAAAGAACTTACCGTCGGTATTCTTCATCAGGGCAAATTTCAGGGCCCTCTCGCAGAATTTCTCTTCGGTCAGCATTCCATACTCGATGAAAAGCTTGAGGTTGTCCCACTTGTCCTCATACTCCTTACGGTCATTCTTGAAAATATCCTCAAGACGGTCAGCCACTTTCCTGGTAATGTAGGTGGATATCTTCTTCACATTGGAATCAGACTGCAGATAGCTCCTGGACACATTCAGGGGAATGTCCGGTGAATCTATAACACCATGCAGCAGTGTCAGGAAATCCGGAACTATATTGTCAACCGAGTCTGTGACAAACACCTGGTTGCAGTATAGCTGTATCTTGTTCTTGGTTACATCCAGCCTGTCCTTGATCTTGGGGAAATACAGAATACCGGTAAGGTTGAACGGATAGTCCACATTCAGATGAATGTAGAACAGAGGCTCCTCGAGCATGGGATACAGCTCGCGGTAGAACTTCATATAGTCCTCCTTCTTCAAATCCGACGGTTTCTTATTCCAGATAGGATCGGTATCATTGATTATCTTATCCTTATCCGTATCTACATATTTGCCGTCCTTCCATTCCTGTTCCTTACCGAAAGCAATGGGCACCGGCATGAAACGGCAGTATTTCTTCAGAAGCTCCTCTACCTTGGAGGCTCCGGCAAATTCCTTTGAATCATCATCGAGATAAAGGGTAATCTCTGTTCCACGATCCGTACGGCTGCCTTCGGCCATTGCAAATTCCGGATTACCCTCGCACTCCCACCTTACAGGCTTTGCACCTTCCTTCCATGAAAGAGATTCTATCACCACCTTCTTGGAAACCATGAAAGCAGAATAGAATCCCAACCCGAAATGGCCTATGATATTTCCTGCGACATCCTTATACTTTTCAATGAATTCACCTGCACCTGAAAAGGCTATCTGGTTGATAAACTTGTCTATCTCTTCAGCTGTCATTCCTATACCGCGGTCTGTAACCGTCAGGGTATTCTTCTTCTCGTCTGCAGCTATCCTTACGGTCAGATCTCCCAACTCTCCTTTAAGCTCGCCTGTACTTGCCAGAGCCTTCACCTTCTGAGTGGCATCAACTGCATTGGCCACTATCTCACGAAGGAATATCTCATGATCGGAATAAAGAAATTTTTTAATAATGGGGAAAATATTCTCGGTAGTAACCCCTATTTTTCCTTTTTGCTGTGTCATATGATTTTAATTTTACGTATTTTCTGTCTCTCCGGCGAACAAAAGGCATACCATTTCCATGTCTCTGCCAAAATGGCACTCAGCAGTTTACGCCCCTGCCGGGATTATTTATATTTTTTCCTTTTTTTATAAAAGCCCTACGGAACAGGGTTTTTACAAAAGTGGCTTTTTCATTCAAAATCAAGCACTTATCTTTGCACTCGCATCCGACACCCGTAGAGGGGAAAGGAAAGAGCAAACGGGGACGGCTCAAGTGGGAAGAAGGGGTCGGATGCTTTTTCCCCTCTGTTTCCACAGCCGGAAAAACAAAGCACAAATGAAACACAAGGTCACAAAAATTGTCATTGCAGTGCTCCTGCTTACAGGCAGCACTCAGGCCATGGGACAGAAATGGAGCATTGCCACAAACATTCTGGACTATGCCGATTTCCTCACACTCAACGCAGAGGTAGGCGTCTCGGTCCACCAGCACTGGAGCGTATCCTTAAAAGGAAGGTACAACCCCTTCACCTTCCCCACCACTCTCAACAAAACCGGAAGAATACAGAACCGTACACTTTCCCTGTCGGCTGGAGCCAGATACTGGCCCTTCTTCGTATATTCCGGATGGTACTGTGGAAGCAGGCTACAGTGGAGCAGATACAACTCCGGAGGCATTTTCTCCGACTCCTCATCTGAAGGGGATGCTTTCGGACTGGGATTGAGTGCAGGCTATGCCCTGATGCTGACAAAACATCTGAATATCGAATTCGGACTCGGCCTTTGGGTCGGAGGCACCGGCTACCGTCGTTACAGCAGTCCTGCCTGTGGCAAGCTTACTGACTCGGGAATAAAAGCGTTCATCGCACCTAATGACATTCATATCAACCTTTTATATAGCTTCTGATATGAAAAGTACGTCTATCTGGTCCCTGCTTGCAGCGTCAGCCCTGACCCTTACCTCATGCGCCGTCCAGGTCAGGCAGAGTTTCAGAGTCATCGGGAGGGACAGCCTGAATGCCCGGCTTTCCATTCCGGTGTCTGCAGGAGAGTGGTCTGACGGCAGCGACACCTATAATTACATCATGCCATACGAAACGGTTACGGATACCTTAACGGTAATTGACCCCGACGGTAAAAAGGCCTTTTTCATGAAAACCGTAGCCGATTCCTCCGGAGCAATCCACGCTTCGGAACAACTGCCCGGTGTAGTTGTGACCGCAAGGTTCAAGAACATCCCGGAGCGAAACGGGATGATAAGGATAGCCTTCGACGTAAATGTCCCTGGGGAAATGCTCAATCCTCTATGGCAGTTAAGGTTAAAACCGACTGCCTTAATCACGGATGACACCCTGGAGCTGGACGAAGTGCGCTTTACAGGAAAAGAATACCGCGAAAGGCAGATACGGGGATATGAATTGTACGACAGATTCCTGGCCTCTATCATCACAGACTCGTCAGAACTCGTTCATACCGGATTGCTGGAGGCTTTCATTGACAGAAACATTCCTGCACTGGCAGCACTGCGTAACGACTCATCGGCTCTGGATCCGGAACGGGTAAAAGGCCTTTACGGCATCACGTTCAGGGACGCAAGGGAACATTACCTCAAACATTCCGCCATAGCACGCAACAACAGACGTCTCGGACGACTGCCGGATATGTATGCAAAATACGTCCCTGACCCTCTTGCCCATGACGGTATAAGGACAGATTCGGTCATAACCGGAGACGGCCAGGACATTATCTACCGTTACAGTCAGAACATCAGGACCAAATCCGGAATGCGGAAAATCGTCCTGAACATAGGCGGAAGCATCTTCTACGACGGAGAGGAAAAGTACAGCCTACCGCCCTCCCCTCCCCTGACATTCTATATATCCTCTTTCGCCACTCTGGCCGACAATACGGAAAGGTACATCACCACAGTAAATGATTCGGTCAGCATCACAGTAAAGGATACACTGTACCGCACCGGCCTGCAGGCAATAATGGACAGGGATTTCAAAAAGGCCATACTGTACCTGAGCCCATACCGTGACCTGAACTGCGCACTTGCTTTCCTGGCCATGGATTACAATGCCTCCGCTATGCGGATTCTCGAAGAACTTCCCGTATCAGGCAAACGGAACTATCTTATGGCCATCATTCACTCACGCAACGGAAACGAGAGAAAGGCCGTCGAATACTTCATCCACTCTGTAAGGCTTGATCCTTCTCTTTCTTTCAGAGGAAATCTTGACCCTGAAATCAGCAGACTCATAGAGAAATACGATATACACTCATCGATGTAGAATAAAATTTGAACAAAAAATTTCAATTTTTTTTTGGCAGATTGAAAAACATGCTCTATATTTGCATCCGCAAAAGCAAGGGAGCATAGCTCAGTTGGTTTAGAGCGTCTGCCTTACAAGCAGAGGGTCGGGGGTTCGACTCCCTCTGCTCCCACTGAAAAAGAAGCAGTTACAGATATGTGACTGCTTCTTTTTGTTTTGGTCAGGCCCCTGCCTGCAAATGTAACGTAGTGTCACAATGCAGGCTTGAGCACACCGAACATCAGCAGGGCCACCAACAGAGTGACAACGATGTTGAAACTCTGGGCTATGAGAAAGGCATAGAGCGGCCGTCTGTTCTCTTTGCCGAATATGTCCTTGAAGCGGGTCTCGAGGCCGATACAGACAAACGCTATACTGAAAAGGGTATTCTGGAAGCCTTTGGTGACTGTTCCGACTGTCTTGGCGGTCGCTTCGTCCATACAGAAACTGAATACTATGGAGGCCAGTATGAATCCTACCACGAACTTGGGGAAACGGTCCCAGATAACCCTTGCCGTAACCTTTTCCTGCTGACCGGAAGGAGTGCCCCTATAGGACCAGAGCAGGGATATGACGAAGGCTGCCACTCCGAGCAGGACGTTCTGCGATGATTTGACAATGACGGCGGTCTTTGCTGCTGTCTCCCCTATCAGAGTCCCGGAGGCAGCTACCGCACCGGTGGTGTCAATCGTGCCCCCGAGCCATGCACCGGCCACTTCTTCACTGAGTCCCATCATATTGGAAAGCCAGGGCAACAGATACATCATCGGAATGGCGATGATCAGTACCAGCGATATGATATAGGAGAGCTTTTTATTGTCCCCCTTTATGACTCCGCAGGTAGCGATGGCAGCAGACACGCCGCAGATGGATACAGCCGAAGAGAGCATCGTTCCCATTTCCGGGTCAATCTTCATCTTCCTGCAGATCCAGAATGCGAAATACCATACCGTGAATACCACAATCAGCGACTGGGCCAACCCGTAAGCCCCCGACTCGAGGACCTCTTTGAACAGAATCGTGGAACCAAGGCAGATGATACCTATCTTGATATAGAACTCGCTTTGAATGGCGGCCTTCATCCACTGCGGCACACCTACGGTGTTGCTTATCAGCAGGCCGAGGATGACCGAGAAGAATACCGGTTCCAGTCCGAGTTCCTTGAAAAACGGAACGGCGGCCAGCAGCTGCGCTCCGAATGTCAGAAGGAATATCACCAGCAACGACAGGAAAATGCCCTTGAGCGGACGGCGGAGTGCTGCAGCAGTAGCATAAGTCAGAATCAGTATGAAAATGAACATGTACGTGGCCGAGAGCCAGTTGTCAGCGGTGCCTATGGACTTGGGCATTTGAGGCATCGAGGAAGGGAATATGGCAGCAAGGACGAGTATGACCGCCCCGGCAATGACGATGATCCAGTCCTCCGATGCGAATTGTCTGAGCCATTTTTTCATATCGGTCGAATTTTGAGGCTGCAAAGATACTCAAACTTGGAGAAATCATCGTATCTTTGTCCACACAAAGATGAAAAACAGCGCTATGAGACAGATAATAACCCACTTCACCGATGACGACCTGTATAAGTTCACGATGTGTTGCGCGGTGATAGACAACTTCCCCAGGGCACAGGTAAAATATTCGTTCACCGACCGCGACGACACCATCTATCCGGCCGGCTTCGCTGAGGAACTGACCAGACAGATTACCGCTCTGGAGGATGTCGTCATCACTCAGGAGGAGATAGATTTCATGCGCTGCAGATGCAGTTATATTCCCGGATGGTTCTACAACTACCTGAAGGGTTATCGCTTCGACCACCGGTGGGTGCGGGTAAGGCAGAATGAGGCGGGCCATCTCGAAATAGACATAGAAGGCAGCTGGGCAGACACCATACTGCTGGAGGTTAAAATCCTGGCCATCATCTCCGAGCTATACTACATGTTCACGGGTGAATGCCGTAAATTCGACTACAAAGCATACTATGACAAGACCTACCGCAAGGCCGAGCGTCTGCTCGGGGCCGGTTGCGTCTATAGCGACTTCGGTACCCGCCGCAGGGCATCTTTCGAGGCTGAGGATACAGTCGTAAGGGCTATGAAGGACTGCGCGCTCAGCCGTGAGTGGCCCGGGCGGTTCGTCGGGACGAGCAATGTCTATCTGGCCATGAAATACGACCTCATCCCCGTAGGCACCATGGCACACGAGTTCATCTGCGCCATAGGAGGCATGTACGGTCCCCAGATGGCCAACCACATAGCGATGGACTGCTGGCGCAATACTTTCAGGGGGGCTCTCGGTACCTTCCTCTACGACAGTTTCGGCTGGGACATATTCAGCCTGAATTTCTCAGAAGACTTCGCCAACCTCTTCAAAGGCCTGAGGGTCGACAGCGGGGACAACCGGGAACAGCTCATGCGTATAGTGGACAAATACCGTTCCCTCGGCATTGACCCGCGCACCAAACAGGTGATATTCAGCAATGCGCTCGATGTAGACCATGCCCTCGAGATCCAGAGCTACGCAGTAGACTACTGCCAGCCTTCCTTCGGCATTGGGACACACTTCACAAACGACTTCGACGGCGTACATCCCATGAACATCGTAATCAAGCTGATAGCCGCCAAAATCACCGAATCCTGGTCTTTCTACAACGACACCTGCAAGCTCAGCGAGGACACCGGCAAGCACACCGGCCATCCCGAAGTCGTACAGCGCTTCATGCAGGCCCTCAATTTCCAGAAATACTGATTACAGCTTTCATCACAAATAGCATAAAGAGCAGTCACTCCTGAAAGACTAGCCGCCCTCGGCTCTAGAGGGAGGGGCCCGCCGCAAAGCGGTGGGAGGGCCCGGTCTTTCAGGAGTGACTGCTCTTTATGCTTTACCTGTCCTGCTATATCAGCGAAACCAGGAAATGCTGCAGGATATAGACCGCGATACCGGCGAAATAGCCGAGCAGGGCAAGGAGGCTGATGTGCTTGAAATACCAGATGATGTTGATATTCTCAAGTCCCATAGCTACCACACCGGCAGAAGATCCGATGATGATGATGCTTCCTCCGGTTCCTGCACAGTAGGCAAGCATATGCCAGAATGTTCCGTCAACGAGGAAGTTGGACAGATATGCAGGGTCTGCGGATGCAGCCATTGCCGCAGCATCGGGAATGGGGAACATACCCATACTTGCCGCTACCAGGGCCGAGTTGTCCACTACAGATGAAAGCAGGCCGATGATGGTGCTGATGGCATAGGCATTGTGCACACCCTCATTGAGCCCCTCCGCCATAGTGGTAAGTACTCCCGCCGTTCCAAGAGCCGACACCGACATCAGGATTCCGAGAAGGAAAAGCACAGTAGGCATATCCAGCTGTTTGATAATCTTGGATACCCTGTTTTTAAGGGACTCCGCGACCTCCTTCTTCTTTTTGTACATCAAATCAGTATAAATCCACATGATGGCCAGCGCAAACATCACTCCCACATAAGGAGGCAGGCCGACAACACTCTTGAAGACCGGGACCAGTATCAGAAGCACCACTCCCAGCACCAGTATCGTACGGCTCTCACGGCCTGTGATGTAAGACGGCCTGAATGCCGCCTCCTCGTTTGTCTGCTGTTCGGCAATCACGCCTTTGAGGAATCTCGCCGCAATCGCGACAGGGAGATACAGGCAGATCAGACAAGGTATGACAAGCGACTTCATCAGATCCAAAGACGTCACATTTCCCTTCATCCAAAGCAGGATCGTGGAAACGTCTCCGATAGGCGACCATGCACCTCCGCAATTGGCCGCAATCACAATGATTGATGCAAAGAGCCAGCGCTCCTTGTAGTTCGTTATCATTCTCCTCAGAAGCATCACCATTACAATGGTAGTGGTCATGTTGTCCAGTACGGACGACATCAGGAATGTGATAGTGGCAAGCAGCCAAAGCAGACGGGTCTTTTTACGCGTGGTGATGTGTCGGGTGATTACCTCGAAACCGCCATGGGTGTCGATGATATCCACAATGGTCATCGCCCCGATCAGGAAAACGAGTATCTCACACGTACTGCCCAAAGCTCCCAGCAGGTCGGACGATATCTTTCCATGGTCCAGTGAAGTGTCAATGGATTGGGAAAACAGACTCAGAAGGCTCCACATCACACAACAGAGGAGCAGGGCCACCGATGATTTGTTGATGTTCAGTCTATTTTCCATGGCTATAAGCACATAAGCCAGGACAAAGACTATTACCAGAATAACTGCAAGATTCATAAACCGAAAAACTACTTTGTTATATTTTAAAACTATTTTGTTATCACATAAAACACTCCAACGCTTCGGCTACTACATAGCTACTTCCTCCTATAAAGACGAGGTCCTTCTCCCCCGCCTCTTTCAAGGCCATCCCTACTGCCTCACGTACATCAGGCACCACCGCTGAATCCGCCAACCCGGCATCCGTTTTTCCCATCGCCCTTCTGGAGGCATTGACTATTTCACGCAGGATACCCGCAGGCATGGCCCTGCTGCCCTGCGCCTGGGTGAAAATGTATGTCGCGTCAAGCGGAAGCAGCCTGCTCACCGCCTCTACATCCTTGTCCCCGGCCATCCCGTACACCATTATGAGCCGCCTTCCCTCCGCTTCACGTACAAGCTGCGGCATGGTCTCGGAAAGGGCCTGCACATTGTGCCCGATATCGCATATCACCTCGGGAGAGCCGCACAGTCTCTCCCACCTGCCCCTAAGGCCTGTAACCGAAGCGGCATGTACGATAGCCTCCGTCATCCTGCCCCCCGCCGTGACCGTTCCGGCCCCCAGCAGCTGAAGCGCCGTCATCACAGTGCGGATATTCTTCGCCTGCGAGGCTGACCGGAGATCCGCTTTCGCCGCAATCTTTTCCGGTCCGATACAACCTTCGCACAACTCCCCCGCATGATAGAGACGGCAGCCCTTGTCCCCGGCGGCCGAGACCATTACAGCCTCTGCCTCGGAAGGCATATCCCCTATGACAACAGGCACACCAGGCTTTATGATTCCGGACTTCTCAAATGCTATCTGCTCTATGGTATCTCCGAGAATATCCTTGTGGTCCAATCCGATAGAAGTGATTATACTGAGTTGTGGCACTATAATATTAGTAGAGTCCAGCCTTCCTCCGAGTCCTGTCTCGATTACAGCCGCGTCTACTTTGGTCCTTGCAAAATAATCGAAAGCCATGGCTGTGGTTATCTCGAAGAATGAAGGTTTTTCCTGCTCTATGAACGCTTTTGCACGCCGCATGAAGTCCGTTACTTCCTCCATGCTTATCTCCCGGAAATGTTTTCCATCAGGCGCAGGAAGTGAACAGACGGTACGTATCCTCTCGCGGAAATCCAGCAGATGGGGCGAGGTATAAAGTCCTATCCTGCATCCGGGCCACCTGAAAGCCAGGGCGGAAGCCAGCATGTGGGAGACCGAGCCCTTGCCGTTCGTGCCGGCGACATGTATGGTACGGAAAGATGTATGGGGATTGCCGAGACTGTCTGAGAACTCCTTCATCGTCTGCAGTCCGGGGTGATAGCCCGACGCCCCGACCCTCTGGAAGGAGGGGGCGATTGAATAAAGCTCGCGGACGCACGCCCGGTATTCTGCTTCGAGTTCTGAAACCATGGTCAGTATTTTTGGAAAAATTGCGCGCAAATTTGGGAAATTTCTCCTGATATAACAAAATAATCCCTATTTTTGACCGTCAAATTATATTCTGATATGGTATACTTTTTCCGCTCCCCAGAGGAGCAAATTATAGCTGTCGACTCCAGGACAGCATTTTCTGCTGACACAGCGGACACCCTCAAATGGCTTTTCTCCGGTGCTGAGCTCCTGCAGGAGACATCAGTTGCCGGGACTTTCATCGGTCCCAGGCGCGAAATGATAACACCCTGGAGCACTGCGGCAGTGGAGATTACCCAGAACATGAACATTACCGGCATTTCCAGGATCGAAGAGTTCATTCCCGTGCCAGAAGGGCGCTATACCTATGATACAGAGATACCTCATGACAGAATGCTGCAGAGGATATACCATGGGCTGGACGAAAACATATTCGTCATCGACCGCAAGCCGGAACCGATCCGCCACATCACTGATTTCGAAGCATACAACAAGGAGGAAGGCCTTGCCTTGTCCGAGGACGAGATCCAGTACCTGAAGGACCTGTCCGCCAAACTCGGCAGACCTCTGACCGACAGCGAAGTATTCGGATTTTCCCAGGTCAATTCCGAACACTGCCGCCACAAGATATTCAACGGTACTTTCATCATTGACGGAGTGGAGATGGAAAGTTCCCTCTTCAAGCTCATCAAGAAGACATCAGCAGTCAATCCCGGCCGCATAGTCTCCGCCTACAAGGACAACTGCGCCTTTATCGAAGGACCGAAACTCAGGCTCTTCCATCCGGCTGCAGCCGCCAAGCCCAGTTTCTTCAAGGAAGAAGAAGTGAAGACAGTCATATCGCTGAAAGCCGAAACGCACAATTTCCCCACCACCGTGGAGCCTTTCAACGGAGCTGCCACAGGAAGCGGCGGAGAAATACGCGACCGCATCGGAGGCGGCAAGGGATCATTTCCCATCGCAGGAACGGCCGTCTACATGACCTCCTACCCCCGCATCGACAACGGTCGCGGATGGGAGGCTCGTCCGCCCCGCAAATGGCTGTACCAGACTCCCGCTGAAATTCTGATCAAGGCCTCGAACGGTGCATCCGATTTCGGCAACAAATTCGGCCAGCCGCTCATCTGCGGTTCCCTTCAGACACTCGAGCACACCGAGCAGGACCCTGACGGCTCGAAGCGCCAGTACGGTTATGACAAGGTAATCATGCTGGCCGGTGGAGTCGGGTATGCCAAAAAGGCCGATGCAGCCAAGGACCGTCCTTCAAAAGGGGACGACATCATCCTCATGGGAGGCGACAACTACCGCATCGGCATGGGTGGAGGAGCGGTCTCGTCCGTCGCCACCGGTGAATATGACAACTCAATAGAACTGAACGCCATACAGAGAGCCAACCCGGAAATGCAGAAAAGGGTCTACAACGCCATCCGCGCCGTTGCAGAGAAGGAGCACAACTCCATAATCTCGATTCACGACCACGGTGCCGGAGGCCACCTGAATTGCCTCTCGGAACTGGTGGAGGAAGTTGGAGGAGACATCGACATCTCAAAACTTCCGGTCGGCGACCCTACCCTCTCCGACAAGGAAATCATAGGCAATGAAAGTCAGGAGCGCATGGGACTGGTGATGAAAAAAGGCGACACGGCAGAGCTCCGTAGGATTGCGGAAAGGGAAAGGGCTCCGTTCTACGTCATCGGAGAAGTCAGCGGCAAGGGCAATTTCACCCTCCGGGACAGCAAGACCGGGGAGGCACCCATAGACCTTGCCTTGGGCGATATGTTCGGCTCCACCCCGAAGACAGTGATGCACGGCAGCTCCCCGCGTGGAGGAGCGGACGGCCATGGAGGCTTTGCCAGGCTGGAACGCACTCCTGCCGCAATGAATACTGAGGAGATAAAGGAGGCCATACGAAACGTACTGATGCTCGAATCAGTGGCATGCAAGGACTGGCTGACAAACAAGGTAGACCGCTCGGTGACAGGTCTCATCGCCTGCCAGCAGTGCTGCGGAGAATTGCAGCTTCCACTCAACGACTTAGGTGTCACAGCTATAGGATACAGCGATCCTGAAGGAATCGCCGTATCCATAGGCCATGCCCCCGTTGCGGCCATGATCGACCCCGCAGCCGGCTCACGTCTGGCCATCGCCGAGGCCCTGACCAATATCATATGGACACCTGTCCGCGACAATATCTATGGCATATCACTAAGCGCCAACTGGATGTGGCCATGCCGCAATGAAGGCGAGGATGCCCGCCTCTACAAGGCTGTCAAGGGAGCCAGCGACTTCGCCATCGCAATAGGTGTCAACATCCCCACAGGAAAGGACTCCATGTCCATGACACAGAAATATCCTGGCGGGGAAAAGGTCCTCTCACCAGGCACGCTGATCATCTCGGCTACCGGCCAGAGCAAGGACGTGGCGGCTACCCTGCATCCGGTAATGTCGCATGAGGAGGACACCACCCTGCTCTACATCCCGTTCGTCCCCGTCATGAAAGGTGACGACAGTTTCCCCCTCGGGGGCTCGGCCTATGCCACCACAATCGGGCAGATAGGCGCCAAGGCTCCTGATATCACCGACCCGGAATATTTCAAGACCTGCTTCAACAATCTCCAGGACGCAATGTTCAACTCGGTGAACAATCCTGTCCTTGCCGGCCACGACATATCCGCCGGAGGTCTGATCACCACCCTGCTGGAAATGTGTTTCGCGAACACTGAGGGAGGTGCGGACATCGACCTCAGGGCTTTCGGATCCTCCGACATCCTCCTGTCTGAAGTCCCCGGCGTCGTCCTGCAGATAAGAAATGCAGGCAAAGAGGAATTCCTGCGCAATCTCGGTCCGGTCAAGGCATATCCCATAGGTCATCCTACCCTCAGGGGACGTACCATGAAAGTGACATACGGCCCCGAAAACCGGCACATGACACTGGTTCTCGACATCGATGAGATGCGTGAAAGCTGGTACCGCACTTCCTGGCTTTTGGACAGTCTGCAGACGCCGAAGCAACTGGCAGACGAGCGTTATGCCAACTACGGCAGGCAGCCGCTGGCATTCTCCTTTCCCAAACATTTCGACGGCAGGTACACTGCCCCGACACAGAGGCGTGTAAAGGCTGCCATCATCCGCGAGACAGGTTCCAACGGCGACCGGGAAATGGCATGGGCCCTGTACATGGCCGGATTTGCAGTAAAGGACGTACACGTTACCGACCTCGTATCCGGACGTGAAACTCTCGAAGACATACAGATGATCGTCTTTGTAGGCGGATTCTCCAATGCCGACACCCTCGGTTCCGCGAAAGGATGGGCCGGAGCCCTGCTCCATAACGAGAAGGCCCGTACCGCCATCGAACGTTTCTATGCCCGCAAGGACACACTCAGCCTCGGAGTATGCAACGGATGCCAGCTGATGGCCGAGATGGGGCTGATCACCCCTGAGAACAAAGAGATGTCGCCCAAGATGAAGCACAACCTCTCCCACAAATACGAATCCGCATTTGTAGGCGTACACATTGAGAACTCGCCTTCCATTCTGCTTTCCTCCCTGCAGGGTTCGAAACTCGGTATCTGGGTTGCCCACGGAGAAGGCCGCTTCTCGTTCCCCGCTCCCATAGAAGAATACAATGTGGCCCTGAGGTATAATTACGACGCATATCCCGCCAATCCGAACGGTTCTCCTGCCGCCATTGCCGGAGTATGCTCTCCCGACGGCCGCCATCTGGCCATGATGCCCCACCCCGAGCGCTGTCTCAGACCATGGAACTGGGCTTATTATCCTGACCGGAAAGGCGACGAGGTCACTCCCTGGCTCGAAATGTTCATAAACGGAAGAATATGGCTCGAAAGACTCTAAGACATGCAGAGGCCCAGTTCCGCCAACTGGACAACCGGCCGCCAAAGCCTCCCAAACTCTTCGTGCTGGACACCAATGTCATCCTGCACGACAGCAGGTGTATCTTCAATTTCCAGGACAACGATATCTACATCCCAGTGAGTGTAATCGAAGAGCTGGACAAGTTCAAGAAAGGCGATGACAATCTCGGGTACAACGCCAGGACTTTTGTCCGCGCCCTGGACAAAATATCGGACAATACATTGTTTGACAGAGGAATAAGTTTAGGGAAAGGACGCGGTCACATCAAAATCGAGATGGGGCATGGCTACACCGGCGAAATCCGGGACTCTCTCATCGACGACATTCCGGACCACCGGATCATAGCCACCGCAATATGGCTGAGGGACAATAACCCCGAACGCAAGGTAATCCTCGTAACCAAGGACCTGAACATGAGACTCAAGGCCAAGGCTCTCGGCCTCATGGCCCAGGACTATCTCTCGGACAAGGTCCAGGAAGAGCGCATCGTCAAGACTGAAAAGGAAGTCCTCACCGTCCGCAACATGAAGGACGAATTCATAAGGAAAATCAACGAATCCCCTGAAGGAGTACCATTTGCCCAGGTAGGCATCCGACGCAGACCGACTCCCAATCAGTACTACAAGATCTACGACAGCTCCAGAAACCTTACCCTCGCCCGGTATGACGACCGCGACAAGACCATAATAAGAGTCAAACCGCAGACCGCCTACGGAATATCGCCCCGCAACGACGAGCAGACACTGGCCATGGACGCAGTCATGAACCCGGACATCAAGCTGATAGCCCTCACCGGAAGGGCCGGTACCGGCAAGACTCTCATAGCCCTTGCCGGAGCACTTGCCCAGTCCGGCAAGTATGAGCAGATACTGCTGTCACGCCCCGTCATCCCCCTCAAGAACCAGGAACTCGGCTTCCTGCCAGGTTCGGTAAACGACAAGATAGGCCCGTACATGCTCCCTCTCTTCGACAATCTGGCTGTAATCAAAAGCTGCTTCTCTTCCTCCAGCAAGGAAGTAGTGAAGATCGAGGATATGCTCCGCAGGGAGAAACTCATCATCAACCCGCTGGCATACATTCGCGGGCGCAGTCTCGGCAACGTTTTCTTCATCGTCGACGAATCACAGAACCTCACCCCTCACGAGGTCAAGACCATAATCACACGTGCCGGCGAAGGCACCAAGATCGTATTCACAGGCGACATCTACCAGATCGACCAGCCCTATCTCGATTTCAACTCGAACGGACTGACTCATCTGTGCGACAAATTCTTCGGCCAGAACGTATTCGCACATATCAATATGATACGTGGAGAGCGCAGCGAACTCTCGGAACTTGCCGGAAAATTACTGTAAAGCCCTGCAAAAGGCTGTTGCCATCAACAAGGTGCCGTTTCCCGTATGGTAGCGGTACCTTGTTTTTTTGCCGTCTGCTGCCATATTTCAGAGCCGGCACCGGCTAAATTCTAAATATTTTTAAGTAATTGGTGGATATTTATGAAAATTCGTTAATTTTGTGCCTTAATAGTTTACGGTCTTTGACTCACTAACACTTTATTTTATATTCTATGTCAAACAAAAGAGTTTATTTCTTTGGAGGAAAAGAGGCCGAAGGAAACGGTTCTATGAGAAACCTCTTGGGCGGTAAAGGCGCGAACCTCGCCGAAATGTGCACGCTCGGAATGCCCGTACCCGCGGGATTCACCATCACCACCGAATGCTGCACGGAGTATTACAATCTGGGATGCAAGTATCCCGCAGAACTCGAAAAGGAAGTCAATGACGCTCTCTCACGTGCAGAAAGCATGATGGGACGGAAATTCGGGGACAAGGACAATCCGCTCCTCGTATCCTGCCGTTCCGGCGCACGCTCGTCCATGCCCGGCATGATGGAGACCGTACTCAACATAGGTCTTTGTACCTCGACCATACCGGGTATGATCGCAAAGACCGGCAATCCACGTTTCGTATACGACGCATACCGCCGTCTTATCATGATGTATTCGGACGTGGTAATGGAAAAGGCCGAAGGCATCGAGCCAGCTGAAGGACAGGGCATAAGGGTACAGCTCGACAGAATGCTCGGCGAGCTCAAGGCCAGGAAAGGATACAAGAGCGACACAGACCTCAGTGAGGAGGACCTCAGGCAGCTCTGCGACGATTTCAAGGCACGCGTAAAGCAGGTACTCGGCAAAGAGTTCCCGGACAATGCATACGAGCAGCTCTGGGGCGGAATCGGAGCCGTGTTCAAATCCTGGAACGGCAAGAGGGCCATCGCCTACCGCAGGATCGAAGGCATACCTGATGACTGGGGAACAGCCGTGAACGTACAGGCAATGGTTTTCGGAAACATGGGCAACAACTCCGCTACAGGAGTAGCCTTCTCCCGCAACCCCGCTACAGGAGAGAACAAATTCTACGGAGAGTGGCTCATCAATGCCCAGGGCGAAGACGTGGTTGCCGGCATACGTACCCCCAACCCCCTGAACGAGGCCACCAAAAATGAGCACAACCGCAACCTGGCGTCACTTGAAACTGCCATGCCTGAAGTATACAAGGAACTGGACGGCATCCAGAACCATCTGGAACATCATTTCCGCGACATGCAGGATATAGAGTTCACTATCCAGGACGGCAAACTGTGGATGCTGCAGTGCCGTGTCGGCAAGAGGACCGGTCTCGCAGCGCTCAACATGGCTATGGACATGCTGCACGAGGGTCTGATAGATGAAAAGACAGCTGTCATGCGTGTGGCTCCGTCCCAGCTCGATGAGCTCCTCCACCCTATCCTCAACCCCGCATCCGAGAAAAAGGCGACCGTCATCGCACAGGGTCTGCCGGCAGGTCCCGGAGGTTCGGTCGGAAAAATCGTATTTACCGCAGAGGATGCAGTAGCGGCAGCCGAGCGTAAGGAAAAGGTAATTCTCGTCCGCGAGGAGACCAATCCCGAGGACGTCGAAGGTATGCGTGCCGCCGACGGTCTGCTCACAGCCCGCGGAGGAATGACATCCCATGCCGCACTGGTTGCCCGCGGATGGGGCAAATGCTGCATCGTAGGCTGCGATGCACTCCACATCGATCTGGAGAAAAAGACCCTCACCATAGGAGACAAGACTTACAAGGAAGGCGATGTATTCTCGCTCAACGGCTCAAAAGGATTCGTCTACGACGTGGCCGTAGAGACCATGGACGCCTCCGAGAATCCCCGTTTCGTAGAATACATGACCCTCGTGGACAAATACCGCAGACTGGGAGTACGTACCAACGCAGACACACCTGAGGACGCCGCACGCGCCCTGTCCTTCGGCGCGGAAGGCATCGGACTTTTCAGGATAGAGCACATGTTCTACGGAGCCAACTCTGAAGAGCCCCTGTCCAAACTCCGCAAAATGATTCTCTCCGAGACCGAAGATGAAAGGAAAGCCGCTCTGGCAGAACTCGAACCATATATCAAGGAAGCAGTGAAAGCCACCATGAAAGTGATGAACGGCAAGCCTGTGACCTTCCGTCTGCTCGACCCCCCTCTCCATGAGTTCGTACCCCAGACACCGGAAAAAGAGGCCGAACTGGCAAAGGAGCTTGGCGTATCCATCAACGACATCCAGAAGCGCGGCGAAAGCCTGCATGAGGTCAACCCCATGATGGGCCACCGTGGAGTACGTCTCGGCATCACCTACCCTGAAATCAGCGAGACCCAGTTCCGTGCCATTTTCGAAGCTACGGCCGAACTGATCAAGGAAGGTCTCAATCCCAGGCCCGAGATCATGATTCCGGTAACGATCATCGTCCGCGAGCTGGATTTCGAGAAGAAAATATGCGACCGTGTACATGAAGAGGTAGAGAAAGCCCAGGGAGTGCACATCGAGTATCTCTACGGCACCATGATAGAGATTCCGAGGGCCGCCCTTCTGGCCAACTTCATGGCCCGTACCGCACAGTTCTTCTCGTTCGGCACCAATGACCTGACCCAGATGACATTCGGTTTCTCCCGCGACGATATAGGAGCCTTCATGAACGACTATCTCGAGAACAAGCTCCTCGATGCAGACCCGTTCCAGACCATCGACGAGGAGTCCGTAGGCAAGCTGCTGGAGATAGGAGTACAGGGTGGACGCACCACCAATCCTAACCTCAAAGTCGGAATCTGCGGAGAGCATGGAGGAGATCCTGCTTCTGTTGAGTTCTGCCACAAGATAGGAATGAACTATGTATCCTGCTCGCCTTTCAGGGTGCCCATCGCCCGTCTTGCTGCGGCGCAGGCAGCCATTAAAGAGGGTTTGAACTGATATCAGTGACATATTTCCCGTTACATTGAGGGGTGCGGCAAAATCCGGTTTTGCCGCACCCCTGTTGCATTCAGCCTTTATTTACTTTAAAAAGTGTCACATTACTCCGGCTGCTCCATTATTTTTAGTATTTTTGTAAACGATTGAAACAACCTAACAATGTCAGGCATGAAAAGATTTACGTTAATCTTCCTCTCCTGCCTCCTTGCCTTCACGGCATCAGGCCAGGGAAAACTTATCGGCAGCAGCGAAGACAGGCGTCCAGCATGGATAAAGCGGGACGTGGACCGCTACGAGGTAATGAAAGCAAGCGGCGAAAGTACTGTCAGCCTTGAGGATGCCAAAGAAAAGGCATTTGCGGAACTGCGTGGGACAGTAGTAAGATCCGTCTCTTCATACCTCATGAGTACAGATATCGTGGGGACCGATGCCGGCGAAGTCAAGAAGAATGTAGAGAACTCCCTTTTCGTCAGGAACATTTCCGAATCAACCGCCATACAGGTATATTGGGAGCACCGGATGGTCAGAAAACAGGATGTCTACATCTACTACGTCCTTTACAACTTCAACGACACAGAAAAGAAAAAGGCCGCACTCGAGATCAATCGGGAACACAGCAACACTACTAAAATTCTAAACAGCCTATAGCCAGCAAAATATGAAAAAGTTACTTCTTTCAGCCGTACTGCTGTTCGCCGCGACAGCCCTCTTCTCACAGGCCAGGAAACCGGTCATCATGGTCATCCCCAGCGATGCCTACTGCACCCGTGCAGGGTATGTCACCACATATCAGGATACAGGCGGCAACACAGTCAGCACCGCCGACTACAGCCGGGCCTTCCGGTCCGATGAAAATCTGCGGCTGGCCATATCGGAGATGTCCGCAATCATGGCCGGCAGAGGATTCCCTCTCAAGGACCTTGAACAGACTTTAAAAAGCATTGATAACCAGCAGGTGGAGACTTCCCTTTTCTCAGGTGCCGGCGGGGGCGGCATCAATGAATCTCCGCTCGACATGATAAAGCGTACTGCCAAGGCCGACATCATCATGGACCTGGACTTCAGCATCAAGACCAGAGGCCCGCAGAAATACGTCTCCTTCAACCTGAGAGGGATAGACGCCTATACAAACAAGGTTATTTCCGCAGTATCCGGTGACGGCGCTCCGTCCACGGCTGCAACAGTCGGCATACTGCTCGAAGAAGCCGTCCTGAACTACATGGACCCGTTCAATGCAGCCCTGCAGGCCCACTTCGATGATATGTTCGCCAACGGCCGCGAAGTAAGCATTTCAGTCAGAATGACCGAAAACTGTCCGATGACTATGAACGACGAAGTGGAATTTCTCGGCGAGACCGTCCTGTTCTCAGACGTACTGGACTGGTGGATGGACGAGAATACCGTCAACCACCGCTTTTCAAGAATATCGGGAGGCGATTACTTCGTAGACTACGAGCAGGTGCGTATTCCACTGTACAAGACCGTACTCGGAAAGGAAAGAGCAATCGACACCCGTTCCTTCGCCATGGATCTGGCCAGGTTCCTCAGCAAGGAACCTTTCAATCTCCCCTACAGAATCAATGAAAGGGGACTCGGCAACGTATGGATAGTATTGGGAGACTGACATGAAAAAATTGACAGCAATAATTCTCGCGGCCTTTGCAGTCCTGACCGTAGCAGGTGCACAGGAGCCCCTGACCGTAAGGGTGGCCGCCCCTGAAGGTATTCCTGACGGGAATGCCGCCGCCGTACTCACATCCAATTTGCACCAGGCCCTTGTCCTGAACGATGCCGCCTCGGATGACGGCAGATATGTCCTCCAGACAAAAGCTTCCGTTCTTTCCAAGGACGTGACTGCCACTGCACCGGCCAGGTTCATAACAGAGCTGGAGATCAGTTTCTTCATAACCGACCCTGTATCCGGAGACTATCTGAGCCAGACTTCTTTCTCCGTCAGAGGCATCGCCTCAGGCGACAAGGCATCGTATCTGGATGCTGTAAAGAAGATAAAGGCCCGCGATCCCAAACTCCGCAAACTCATCACCCAGGCAAGGGAAGCGCACAACCTTCAGAAAGAACAGCAATGAGACTGCTAAACACCATCATACACGTATTTATGCTCGCCACAGTACTGACCATGACTGCCGCGGCCCAGAAACGCACATACAAGGTAGAAGAGGCCAGTGCCAGAAAAGTACCGGCATGGGTCAATTCGGCAGGAAAGGACTATCTCTGTGTAACAGCCGCCGCTGCGGATATAGAAGCGGCAAAAGCCGCTGTCCTCGAAGACATAAAAAAGCAGATAGCCCAGAGCATAGCCACCAGGATCGTTTCCGAATCCCTCCTTACGACTTCCACAGTCCAGACTGGCAGCAATATGGACAAGACCAGCACTCTGGAGTCCTCCATCCTCTCGCGTACAGCCAGACTGCCATACATAGGGGAAATCTCGCTTTCCAAGGTTTCTGACTATTATTGGGAAAGACGCCGCGACCGCTCTACCGGCCTCATCACATATTTCTATGCCGTAGAATATCCGTTCACCGAATTTGAAATGAAGAGACTGGTTCTGGAATATCAGGCTCATGACAAGTCACTCGATGAGAGACTGTCCGGATACGAAGGAGAAACTGATTTCATCACCTCGATAGAACAGATCGGAGAGACAATCGGGGAATTGGGACTGCTTCAGGCCGAATTCGACAGTTTAGATCCGCGCTATGACCGTGTACAAAACCTTATTGCAAAATACCGCAGTCTGTATGACCGGATTACCGTCAATATTGTACAGGAGAAAAAGGGCATGGCCGTTGCCTGCCTTTACCTTGACGGACGCAGCATATCCACCGGCCAGAGGCCCGTGTTCCAATCCGAATGCCTGACTGACATTACCTATTCCTACGAAGGAAACTCACTTGTGATAGGATACAACGATGAATACTGCTATGAAGATGACGACAACACACTGACAGTCAGGTTCAGGGCAGGCAACAAATATATTTCCGGGACAATACGTATCAGCCTTTAGAAGACTTTGTCCTGCTGAAATGAGGAGAATCTCCCCATTGGCCGTAGCCGATGGGGATTTTCATTTCCTCCAGTCTCTTCTCCGTTCTGGAAGAGGATATGGCCGCATCCTCCCCTGCTCCGGGCTTGTTCTGATATATCTGATACTCCTCCCTCACCTCCTGAAGGGTAAGATTCGGCATCAGGACATTGGCTCCGGCCATTATCGCCCTCTCCCGTCCATAGGGATCTATGGCCTGCATGGCGGTAGTGGCTGCGATATTGATATCCGGCATCATCAGACGGAGCAGTGCCACCATCTTGATGGAAAGCTCCAGTCTCTCCATCTTATCGGGAATCAGATGGCGCACGGCATACAGCGGTGTCATGGAATGTTCAATATAGGGACCCATTCCGCACATATCGATATCGAATGACTTGAAAAACAGAAGGTCGTCGGCCAGATGGGCCGCTGTCTGGTAAGGCAGGCCTATCATCACGCCTGTGCCCACCTGATATCCGGCAGTACGCAGATCGCGCAATGCCTGTATCCTCCTTTCAAAGGCATGCAAGCGGTCCGACGGGTGGATCTTTCCGTAAAGTTCTTCGGTCGAGCTCTCTATCCGGAGCAGATAACGGTGTGCCCCGGCCTCGAACCATTCCCGGTAGACATCCAAAGGCTGCTCTCCAAGCGAAAGGGTTATTCCCAAGGGGTAACGCTTCTTTATCTCCCTAAGCAGCGAGGTTATACGGTCCGTAAATGCCCTGTCCGCCCTCTCTCCTCCCTGGATCACCATTGAGCCGTAACCCGCTCCATAAGCGAACCCGGCTGCAGCGAGTACATCCCCGGAGCTTATTTCATATCGTCCGACCGCCCCGTTGTCCCGCCTGATTCCACAATACAGACAGTTTTTACGGCATATGTTGGAAATCTCCACAAGGCCGCGCAGATATACCCTGTCCCCTACCGATGCTACTTTGGTCCTGTATGCTTCCGAATAAAGAGCCTGCAGACGTTCGGGGTCTTTTTCCTCCAGCCATCCTATAAGAGAGTCCCTGTCGAGATCCACGGTCATACTGCAAGAGGTTTCAATGCACGTTCGTATATTCCTTTCATGTAGGAGATGGCCATACCGTAATTGGTCACCGGCACTCCCTGCTCAATGGCCGGAAGCAGCCTCGAATAGAGCTGTCTGCGGGTAATCATGCATCCTCCGCACTGAAGGACAAGAGCATAGTCAGTCATCGGCCTGGCGATATGGTCCAGTCCGCCTACAACATCAAAGGAAAGATCCTTGCCTGTACGCCGACGCATCAGGGCCGGAATCTTCACCCGTCCGATATCATCGCATGAGGCATGATGCGAACATGACTCCAGTATCAGCACCCTGTCGCCGTCCTTCAGCCTGTCAATCATCGGAGTGCCCTCACAGTACTCCTTGAAGCAGCCCTTGCTTCTTGCCAGCAGCATACTGAAACTGGTCATGGGGACCTCCTGCGGCACTGCGGCAGCCACTTCCGAGAATGCCTGGCTGTCCGTAACCACCAGACTGATATCGGATCTGCCATTACGGAAAACATCCACTAAGGATTCCGGCTGGATAACCGTAGCTACAGCACCTATGTCCAGCAGATTGCGGATGGCATTGACCTGAGGCAGGATGAGCCGGCCTGTAGGGGCGCCCTTATCTATGGGACAAACCAGCAGCACATGCTGTCCGCTGCTGACAATCCCCTCGAACATAGGACGTTCGCCAAAGCGGGCCGCCTGCTGCCATGCCTTTTCCCTGACTTTACCCAGCAACTCCGACACCATCTCTCCGCGACGTTCCGCTGCCGCCAGGGCCGAGAATTCCAGGCACTGCTCCCCATAACGTTCTGCCAATGCGGCGCGCAACTCCGTGGAAACGTACCCGAGATCCGATTTGCCGTGCACCAGTATCACTGGGACACCGTATCTTTCCAGTTCCTTCATCATTCCCTCCTCCGGAGCCCCGAACATGTCACCTGTAAAAACCAGCAGGGCCAGGTCTATCTGCCTGACTGTCTCTGCCGTTCGGGCCATACGCATTCCACCGAGGCTGCCCTCATCGTCAAATCCTGCCGTATCGATGAAAACGCATGGACCAAGCCCATGTACTTCCATCCGCTTGCGCACCGGATCCGTAGTTGTTCCAGGGTTCTCAGATACTATCGCAACTTCCTGACCGGCAATAACATTGATGATAGAAGACTTTCCGGCATTCCGCCTTCCGAATATTCCGATATTTACCGTATTCATTTTAAAATCACAGTTTGATTAAGACAAAAATATAACTTTTTAATCTTTATTGCTATCTTTGGCGGATGATTGATTGGTTTTTGACACGGTTTTTGCAGCGCAAAGCCTTGAAGAAGGTAGTGAATCCCCATCACGGACGGTTCGTTTCCTTGCATGATGCAGTGAAGGTAGGCTTTATCGTGAATGCCGATAATACGGGATCCGCCAAAGCTGTACATGAACTCCGACAGGAGCTTCAGAAACGCAGGATTGAATATTGCGGCATTTGCGTGGACCTGCGGAAGAAACCGTTAGGCGAACCGGAATTCCTCTCAACCCCGTTCATGACCATCATTCACAAGGACAATCTCAACTGGTACGGCCTTCCCGACGAAAAAATCGTATCCGAATTTATCCTGGACCATTTCGACATACTGATTGACATGACATCCGGAAAAAGGATTTTTGCGGTAGACTATATACTTTCCAGAGCCGACGTTTCCCTGCGGATAGGCATCACCGACAAATCCCCATCACCTTACGACATGACTATAAGTGCAGGAAAAGACAGTGCAGGGAACGCCGGCGAACTTATGAAAAGCATTATTATTTATCTCACCACAATACACACTGACAAAAAGAAATGAGAACTTTTTCTTCCTACGCAATGATCACCCTTAAGGGAATAGGCATGGGCGCTGCAGACGTAATTCCCGGAGTATCCGGCGGCACCATCGCCTTCCTCACCGGCATCTACGAGGAACTGCTCAACTCCATCAAATCCATCAACACGCATGCCTTGAAGCTGCTGTTCACCGGCAAGCTCGTACAGTTCTGGAAGCATATCAACGGGACATTCCTCTTTTCCCTGATACTCGGAATTGCCATAAGCTTTTTCTCCCTTGCCAAACTCATGCAGTACCTCATGGCAAACGAGCCCATTCCGCTGTGGTCGTTCTTCTTCGGGCTTATTATTGCCTCGGCCATACTCATTCTCAAAGACATAGACCTTACAAAAATAAAGAATGTAATTGCCCTTCTGCTCGGCATTGCTGCAGGGGCGGCCATATGCCTTGTCTCCCCTACCGAGACCCCGAATCACCTCTGGTTTATCTTTATCTGCGGGGCCATCGCCATCTGCGCCATGATTCTGCCGGGAATATCCGGAAGTTTCATTCTGCTGCTTCTGGGCAAATACGAATACATGCTCAAGGCCCTTACCGATCTTAACATTGTACTGATACTTACTTTCGTTGCCGGAGCCGCCATCGGTATCGTATCCTTCTCCCACTTCCTTTCGTGGCTGCTCAGGAAATACCATGTGGCGACCATCTCTGCCCTGGCCGGCATCATGATAGGCTCGCTTGTCAAAGTATGGCCATGGCAGCTCGTAATTGGAGATGTCTCAAGACCGGTAATGCCGTTCCAGCCGGACCTCAGGCCTCTTTTCTCCGGACACATCGGCCTCGCCGTCACATTCGCGCTCATAGGGGTCGCCCTCGTGCTTGTACTTGAACTTACAGCCGCACGGATGCAGAAAAAAAGAGATGCGGCAGCTACTTCCGAGGCCGACTAGACAGCCACACTCCGGCCATGATACACAGAGCCCCTGTCACAGCGACGGGGGTTATTTTTTCCCCGAGCACGATGGCTGAAGTGATACAGGTTATCACAGGATTCAGGTACAGGTAATTGGAAGATTTTACCACTCCTATGTGCTTTATCACCAGATTCCACAGGACAAAACATACCAACGAGGCCATGACTGCCAGAAACAGAAGGCTGAACCATACTGCCGTTCCGGAAGATAAAAGGACCGCAGGATGAGGCGGGTTATAGATGAAGGTAGGCAGTATCGTAACGAGCCCGTAGAAAAACACCTTGCGGGAAATCAATACAGTGTCGTACCTGCTCTCCAATTTGCGGATGAATATATTGTAGAATCCCCATGAAAGGGCGGCGGCAAGGGTAAGAAAGTCTCCGAGGGGTGATATTCTGAGGGTCGTGGCACCGTCGAAAACCACCATCGCAACTCCGGCCAATGCTACCGATGAGCCGATATAGACCATGCGCCCTATCTTTTCACCTTTGAAAAACAGTTTGATGAGAACAGTGGTCACTATCGGAGTACCGCAAAGAAGAAAGGATACATTGGATGCCTGTGTGATGCCAAGGGCGGTATTTTCCGTAAGGAAATACAACGATCCTCCGAAAAGGCCGGCACAAGCCATCATCAGTTCGTCCCTCCAGTTGTCGGCAAAGAGTCTGCGCGGCGAAACAAACCAGATACCGGCATAGGCTATCAGAAAGCGGTAGAAAAATATCTCATTGGGAGACAACCCGTTATTGATCAATATCTTGGTCGATACAAAGGTTGCTCCCCATATCGTCACTGTCAGGATGGCCAGAAAATGATAGAGGCCTTTTTTTAATTCCATACTGTTTTGATTGTTATAGATTACAAAATTAATTATTCCGCAATAAATTTTATTAACTTTGTATATTTGGATTGAAAAAATAATAAGGAACCATCAGAGCGCTGAGAAAAATATTACTGGGACTGCTGATCCTGATATGTATCCTCCCCCTGGCCGGATATGTGACCCTGCAATTTCCACAGGTACAGACACGCATTGCCCAACGTACCGCAGAGGCCCTCGAAAAAGGCATCAGGGGTAGTCTTGAAATCGAGCGCGTCGCAATAGTGTTCTTCAACAAGGTCATGGCCTACAATATCTCCGTCACAGGAGAATACGGGGACACCCTCGGAGCCATATCCAAACTGTCGGTATCCGTTTACCCGGCCGACCTGCTCCGGGGAAGAATTACGGTAACCCGGCTGTACATAGAGGACGGATGCTTCAATCTGGTCAAGGAAGGACCGGGAAAATTCAACAATATCAACAGGATATTCGACTTCGCCCCGAAACCGGACTCCCTCAAGAAACCCTTGCATGTCCCTGACATGACGGTAGACGAGGTCATCCTGCGCGACATGAGATTCTCATTACGCAACCCGGCGGCGGACACTGTCCCCAAGAATCCCTCTTGCATCAATTTCAAGAATCTGTCACTCAGTGAAATAAATGCCCGAATCAACCGGGTCCGCATAGTTGACGATGCAATATCATGCCGCATCAGGGACCTGAGCTGCACAGACAGGTGCGGGTATTCAATACGTTCGCTCAGCGGAAATTTCTCGCTCGACAGTTCCGAATCGCGGATAGACAACCTCCACCTGACAGACTCGTACTCGGAAGTCAATGCCGGATATCTGGCTTTCAGATATGACAGCGGAAGGGATCTCAAGGATTTCATCCACAAAATCGACATGGGAGCCGACTTCCACAGTACCGTCCTTGACTTCAGAAGTATAGGCGTATTTGCACCTGGCCTTAACGGAAAGAAGCTGAGAATCAACATAGAAGGTGAGATTAACGGTCCTGTATGCGACCTCCGCACATACGATCTGTCTGCTTCCACCGGCAACGGAACTTCCGTCCGGGTAGGCGCCTTCATCACGGGGCTGCCCAAGATAGACAGCACTTTTTTCAACGTCAACCTCAAACAGGTCAGAACTACATCCGAAGATCTTTCCCGTATCATCTCATACTTCTCGGCTGACGGAATGAATACAGGCAGGTTCTTCCAGGACGGAGAACTGGTCCTGCGCGGACTCGCCTACGGAACCTTGGGCAGTCTTTACTCAATCGGTGAAATCACATACGGCCAGGGACGGGTCAACTATGAGGCGGACATGAAGGGACACGGCATAACTCCCGAATCAATGGATCTGTCAGTGATGGCCGACAAGCTCGACATAGGCAGCATTCTGTCTGACAATATGTTCGGAGATGTATCCCTCAATACCAGACTGTCTGTCACACTGCCTGACAAACATAGCGGACGACCGCTGTCCCTTACTCTGGACTCGCTCAGCTTCAACAGTCTTGGACTCAACGGCACGGACTACCGCGACATCGTAATTGCCGGCACTCTGGCAGACAATAAAGCGGACCTGAGGCTCCTGAGCCGTGACCCTGCATTTCCCGTAATCTTCCAGGGCATAGCAGACCTCGGCCAAAAATTCAGGCCGGACAGGCTGAGACTGTACATGGACGTTCCCTATGCAGACCTCAAGTCCATGAACATCATCCGCAAAGGAACTGTATCCACGGCAGGATTCACTCTTGAGGCCGACCTCCGGATGGCCGGGAACAGTATCCTCGGCAATGTATTTTTAGACAACATCGGCTATACCGACGACAACGGACACTGCCACATCGACTCCCTGTACATACGCTCCATGCTGCGGGAGAACAGGCACATCATCACCCTGATGTCGCCAGTGCTTGACATACGGTACAGCAGTACCGACTCTCCGGCCAGACTGCCCGAAAGGCTCAAACTTGCCCTCAGCACCCCCTCTCTCAGACACATTCTCACAGTGGACACCTCCGTCACCGACGGGAATAACGGATACTATGACTTCCACCTCCGTACCTATGACCTGTCCCAGATATGCAATATCATTCTCCCTGGCCTGAACATAGCCGACAGCACAACGATCGACATACACCTCAACAGCAGCAACCTTCTCAGCGTCAAAGCCGGCTCGTCAGGAGTATCCATGAAGAACGCGAAAGACAAGAATACTTCTTTCGGGAATCTCAGAATCGAAGCTGACAACACCGGCGACAGGCTTACGGCCTCAGTCACATCCGACAGAATCAGTTCAGGCGCCATAACCGTCGACAACACCAGGCTCATACTTGCGGGGAAAGACAGCGGATTCGACATGAAACTGGATTTCAACAATGCAGACACCACCAACGTCGCCCTGAGTGCCGGCATAACCCTGCAGCGTACCCCATCCGGAAACATAGCCGCCGACATAGCCCTGGACACTTCTTCCATCATGATACGCAGACATGAATGGGAACTCGATCCGGCCGGAATACACATAGGTAAAAGACTTTACACCGTAGACGGTTTCCACCTGCACAGCGAAAGCGACACACTGAAAGTATCCGGAACGGTTTCCGAAAACCCCGATGACCTTCTTGCCATCCGCCTCGCCAACCTCGATCTGTCACTGCTCGATTCCTTTACGGGAAAGGATCTGAACATGAAAGGCCGCCTCAGCGGAGACATAGAACTATCCAACTTCTTCAACGGGCTGGGAGCTACCATGGAAATCGAAGGTAACGGACTCAGCCTGCTCGGGCAGGACATAGGGGAACTATCTGTACTGAGCCGCCGCGACCGTACAAGAGAGAGATTTAACATACTGATAAACAACTACCACGACAATCTCAAGCCTATCAATGCAAGCGGTTACTTCATCCCTGAGCGCAACTACCTCAATCTCAACCTTGCCCTCAGCGGACTGGACCTGACATACCTCTCCCCGTTCCTTAAGGACTTCCTCACCATTTCGGGTGGAAGCATAAGCGGGGATATCGGAATAACCGGACAGCCCGACAGGCTCATACTCGAAAGCGGCAACTCGCACATCGACTCCCTCCTCCTGACACCCACCTTTACAGGAGTCCCGTACATCATAAACGGTCCGGTAATTCTGGGCCAGCACCAGATAGGCCTTCAGGAACTCACTCTGACCGATCCGCTCGGAGCTTCAGCCACCCTGAGCGGCAGTATCAGCCACAATTTCTTCCGTGACATACACATAGACGCCAGTATCGGATTCAACAACTTCATGTGTCTGAACACCAGCGAGAGAGACAATGACAAATTCTACGGCTCGGCTTTCGCCTCCGGAACCCTCTCCCTGTCCGGACCCCTTAACGGCCTGCTCCTGGACGCACAGGTAAGCACCAACGACAGGACTGCCATCCATATTCCACTTACCTCATCCTCCTCTGCCACCACAACCGACCTGATATCCTTTACGGACTTCAGCAAGCCTGCCGACGAGGAAGAAATTGAGACTCAGGAGGAAATCGGGCGCAAGAAGTCCCCGGCCAACATAGAAATCCGTGCAAGGGCCAACATCACCCAGGGAGCCGAACTGCTGATCGAGATGAACAAACAGCTCGGCGAAATACTCCGGTGTACAGGAAACGGAAACCTGGACGTGACGCTGCATCCCTCCAGAAACATCACCGATCTGAGAGGGGACTATACCATCTCCGACGGCAGCTACCACTTCGCCATGTCAATACAGTCCAGGGACTTCCTTCTGAACGAGGGCGGTACAATAGCATTCAACGGAGACATAAAAAACACGAACCTGAATGTCGGGGCCACCTACAGGACCAAAGCTTCCATCTCGACACTGATTGCAGACACCACATCGGTAGGAAACAGAAGGAATGTCAACTGCGGCATCCAGCTCCAGGGACCGCTCACAAACCCGGAACTTTCCTTCACCATAGACATTCCGGACCTGGATCCTATCACGAAGGGCAAGGTTGAAGGAGCCCTCAGCACACCCGACAAGGTTCAGAAACAGTTCATGGCCCTGCTCATCTCGGGCAGTTTCGTACCTGATGAACAGTCCGGTATCGTGAACAACTCCACAATACTGTACTCAAATGCCAGCGAGATACTCTCAAACCAGTTCAACAACATATTCCGGCAACTTGACATCCCTCTCGACCTCGGACTGAACTACCAGCCGGGTATAGCTACCGGTGGCAAGGACATGTTCGATGTGGCCATATCCTACCAGGCCTTCAACAACCGACTGATAATAAACGGAAATGTCGGAAACAGCGAAACCTCTTCCAACTGGGCCGGGGACTTCGATGCCGAAATAAAGGTGGACCGCCAGGGCAAACTCCGCATCACACTCTTTACCAGGTCCGCCGACAGTTATTCCAACTACCTTGACAACACCCAGCGCAGCGGCTTCGGTATCACATATCAGGACGAGTTCGACACCTTCGGGGATTTCTGGAGAAACATTTTCTACACCCGCAAGCGCAAGGAAGAATACGAACTGATGCTATTCCGCATGGCAGAAGAGGAACTGGAACGGGAAGCCGCTGAAGCCAATATACAGAAAGAGCAGGTGCAGCAGCCTAAAGAGGATCCGATGGGCCTTTCCGATGTCAATCCAGAACGACTTTGACGATACGCCCTATCAGGGCACTGTCGTACGGTCTTTCCACCTTTATATAATTGCGGGTATAGCCGAACATTTTACCGTCCTTGGACTTGCTCTCGAACAGCACCTCTTCTTCCCTGCCGCTGTTTTCCCTGCAGAAAGCCTCATGAAACTCCGAACACATACGCTCTAGGGCTTCCACTCTGGCACTCTTTACGGCTTCATCCACCTGGTCCGGCATTACTGCAGCGGGGGTTCCGGCACGACGGGAATACGGAAAGACATGGATAAATGCGGGACGTATTTCCTCCAGGAAAGCACATGTGGCACGGAAATCCTCATCAGTCTCCCCCGGGAAACCCACAATCACGTCTATTCCGAAAAACACATGGTCTATACGGCTGCGTATCAATTCGATCTTACGTCTGAAGTCCTCTGTGGAATAGCGCCTTCCCATCTTCCGGAGTATCCGGTCACAGCCCGACTGCAACGGGATGTGGAAATGAGGCAGGAACTTGGTTCCGGACGCAATCCAGTCCACTATTTCAGGTGTCAGCAGATTGGGCTCGACAGACGAAATGCGGTAACGCTCTATACCCTCCACCTCATTCAGCGCCTGCAGCAGCCCGAGGAAACTGTCTCCGCTACGGCGGCCGTAGTCTCCGGTATTGACACCGGTCAGCACTATCTCCACAATTCCTGATGCGGCTATCTCCTCCGCCTGCCTCAGAAGCAGGTCGGGAGGCAGACTGCGGCTGCCGCCTCTGGCATAAGGAACCGTACAGTAGGAACACTTGTAGTCACATCCGTCCTGTATCTTCAGAAACGCACGGGTCCTCTCCCCTGTCGAAAAGGCAGGGAAAATATTCTTTACGCAGTCAATATCGGATACATCGACCACCGGTCCGGTCCCTCTCCCGTCCCTGAGCAGCCTTTCCACCTCATCCACCACCTTTCCCTTACTGTCTGCCCCGAGAACTATGTCGACGCCTTCCATCCTGGCAATGCTTTCGCTCTTAAGCTGCGCATAACAGCCCGTCACTACAATCACCGCATCAGGCGAGCGACGGTGGAGGCGGCGTATCAGATTACGGTCCTTTTTATCGCTGTGCTCAGTTACCGAGCATGTATTCACTACATAGACATCGGCATCCTCAGTATGGGGAACCACCTCATAGCCACGGTGTGCGAATTCCCTGGCAATAGTGGAGCTTTCCGAATAGTTGAGCTTGCAGCCCAAAGTATGCACGGCTACCCTCATACCCTACAGTTCCATTGTAAGACGGGATGCCCCCACCTCTCCGCCGAGAGGAGGATTGAGCTTGGATATGGTGACTGTCGCCTTCTCTACGTCCGGAAATGCCACGCGTACCCTGCGCAGTATCCTGCCAGCCACATGTTCCAGCAGATTGGACGGTACGGCCATCTCCTCTTTCACTATATCATAGATAAGCTGGTAGTTGAGCGTATCGTCCAGATCATCGCTCAGTGCGGCTGCCGAAGTATCGGTCCAGACTGCAAAGTCAACTGTAAAATAATTCCCTATTACTTTCTCCTCATGGAAGCACCCATGATGGGCAAAGAATTTCATTCCGCAAAGTTCTATTTTTCCCATATCTGTGTTTCATGCATAAATCAAAAATACCGCCGGCCTTTTCGCCAGACCGATCCCTGTCTTCCGCCACTGGGACACAGTCCTGGTCCGGATTTCCTGATCCGGAAGGGTGATACCGGCCGCCACGCATACCCTCGTAGCAGGATCGCAGACTGCCAGTATATCCTGGAACAATGCATCCCCTCTATATGGCGTCTCGATGATTATCTCTGTCTCCGAAAATTTCCTCGAGCGGGCTTCCAGTTCTTTGAGCCGTTTCCTGCGGGCATCAGGTTTCACTGGAATATATCCGGCAAATGCGAAACACTGTCCGTTCATGCCGGAAGACATCAGGGCCATCATCAGTGATGAGGGTCCGGAAAGAGGCACGACCTCCACCTCAGCCTTATGTGCCAGAGCCACCAGCGCCGCACCCGGATCAGCCACTGCAGGCAGACCGGCCTCGGATATGAGAGCCATGTCATTACCGTCTGCCAAAACCCCGGCGACAGCTTCGATATCCTGTTGGGTAGAGTGTTCGTTGACCTCGTAAAAGGACAGAGAGTCTATCTTGCCCCTGAAACCGATACGGGAGAGGTACCGGCGGGCCGTCCTGACATCCTCTACCGCAAAATGCGTCACATGGGCTATCTGTCCGAACACATAGGGAGGGATAACCTCCTCGGGAGGATTGTCCCCGAGAGGGGCCGGTACGAGATAAAGTCTGCAATTCATATTTCAAAATTACACAAATTTCCGTATCTTTGGGTGTTATGAGCAACAAAATCGAATTTCTCGGCACCGGCACCTCTCAGGGAATGCCGATAATCGGATGCAGATGCCCTGTCTGCCGCTCGGACGACTTCCATGACAAAAGACTGAGGACATCAGCCTATATCGAATACGAAGGACTACGGCTTGTCATAGACGCCGGTCCGGACTTCCGCCAGCAGATCCTGCGCAGCGGCATCAGGGAACTGGACGCAGTACTGCTGACCCACATGCACAAGGACCATACCGGAGGACTCGATGACGTAAGGGCATTCAACTATTTCATGCACCGTGCCTTCCCTATATATGCCGAGCCTGTGGTCCAGGAATCCCTGAAACGGGAATACTCCTATGCATTCGGAGACAACCGCTACCCCGGCGTACCTGATTTTGTCCTGCACACCATAGGGGAACAGCCCTTCAGTATAAACGGGGTCAGGATCATACCGGTAAGGGCCATGCACTACAAACTCCCCATACTCGGTTTCCGCTTCGGTAAACTGGGGTATCTCACCGATGCCAACTATATTTCCGAAGAATCCATAGAACTGTTCCGCGGTGTGGATATTTTCGTAGTAAGCTGCATACGACGCACACCCCACATATCCCACTTTTCCCTCGGAGAAGCCCTCGAAGTATGCCGCAAGGTCGGTGCACGCCATTCATTCCTCACACACCTTTCCCACCAGCTCGAATGCTACTCGGAGCTGTGCAAGGCACTTCCAGAAGGGGTGGAGCCCGCCTATGACGGCCTTTCACTGGTATTTTAGGCCTGCAAGATTTGTTTTTTCAAGAATTTTGGTTTATCTTTATAGGGCCAATCTTAAAATCCATACACTATGATTAAAGAACACGACACCTATGACTACAACACCGTCTTCACTCAGAAAGACGCAGAAGTCTACGCCAAGCTGACAGACGATTACAACCCCGTCCACATCGACAGGGAATACGCCACCGGCACTGAATTCGGCCGCCCGGTAGCTCAGGGAGTACTCATCCTCTGCGCATTCGCAAAAGTGTTCGGCACCATGTGGCCTGCTGACAAGCTCGCATACTTCATCTCGCAGAACGTAACTTATCTCAGGCCGGTATACATCGACGAGCCCTACCACATCCGTTTCGAGTGTACCAATGTGGACCACAAGAGAATGATCGGCACCATAGTCGGCACCATGAGGGACAAAGAAGGCAACAGCGTCGTCATCACAGAAGCACGCATCTTCTCGAAAGAGCACTTCTCTGCACCTGCAGTCTGACCGGCATAAACGAATAACGGAAATCCCCCGGAAGAGAGCAGCTCCAGCGGGGGATTTTCATTTTGTACGGGCACTGCCGTCCAGGGCTAATACCGTCTGTTGGAGCCTCCGAGAGATATGGTCAGACCGAAGTTGACATCGAATATGCACTCGCGGGCAGGGACAGGAAGCTTGAAGCCATCGAACTGGAATGCAGTATAATTAAGTGGAGTATAGTCACTTCCTAAAAATACTCCTATACCTCTCTTGGGAACGTAGGTTATCAGCCAACCCATCGTGGAGTGAGTCTTCAGAAGGGAGTATGACAATGCTATGTTGAAACTGCGCACCGGCGAGTAGTTCCATGCAAGTGTAAGTTCATTCTCCGTATAGAAACGGCCGAAACGGGCTGAATACAGCAGGCCGACATTCATCTTGTCATCGAGGAAGGGATAATCCACTCCTGCGTACAGTGTGGCAGCAAGTCTGCGCACCTGATTCTTGTCTGCAGCCTCATTCTTAAGGGCGGCCATATTCATGATCTCATCCATAAAATCCGAAGTTCCGGTACCGTCGATACTGATCCCGTCGAATCCCTCGAAAGCTATTTCCTCATTGCTTGAAAGCACAGTCGCACGGTTCTTGTTGTAGGAAATGAATCCGAGATCTGTCACAGAAAGGGAAAAGCGCATCCCGTCTACCGGCGTATCCTCTGAAAGGACATACTCGACACCCAGGTCGAAAGCGGCACCGAATCCGCCTACACCGAGAGTTGAAGGATCAAAATTAATGCTGTTAAGATAGCCGTCATCATCATAACCGACAGCGACTCCGCCTCCCATGACACTTGCAGTAGCACGGCTTACTGCGCTCCACCTGTCCGAGCCCAGCGTCAGGTCCAGTTTCTCGACATTCATTTCCACGTCGGCCATAGATACGAGGAACTTCACCTTACCTCCTACCCTGAGTCCTTCGACAAGGTTGTCCAATCCCCTGGAATAACCTAAGGCAATCTGCCCGTAGACCCCTGCACCGAAACCGAAATTCTCTATGCTGTATGTAGACGGATTGGCATACATACCGTCCTTGAGAAGCCTGAAGAACTCACGGGGCAACGAAGTCTCCACATCCACCTTTGCACCGATTGACAGCGTCCAGAAAGAATCCTTTCCGGTAAACCAGCCGGCATTTATCAGTTCATAGCCGAAATGCATGTCCAGGTAGTTGTTCTTCCTGATATTCTGCAGGAATTGTTCGGAACTTACCTGATTATTGAGAAAAAGACCGGTCTTGCCGTTATCGAGCGGATACAGAATGGCTTTTGTTCCGAGATTGGAACCCATATTTATATCGAAACCGGACAGGAGGGGGAAACCGACATAACCCTGGTCGGGCACGAATGCAGCATTGAAATTGTGACTCTGAGTAGAGTTGCGCACAAAATAGCTCGTTCTTGTCTGGGAATTGGCCAACACGGCTGCCGACATGAGCAATATTGCTGATATAACGAATCTTTTCATTTGTTCAATAGTTTAGTAATTCATATTGTTGTCATTGATGACACTGGTGTTAACGGTGATGCCTCCGGGCACACTGAGTGTAACATCCTGTACCGACAGAAACGACTCGTCCGAGAATGACAGTCCGTCAATATCAGAAGACAAGACAAACTCGAGAGCCACTGAATAGACCTCACCTGTTATCTCCATTCCCTCAGACGAGAGATTCAGATAAGATTCGGAAGGTGTTCCGTCTGCATTCGCACTCTGAATCGTCTGGACGTTCTTCAGGGCACCGACCTGTCTGTTGTCGTAATCCAGCAGAATAATACCAAGTTCGACATCCACCGGAAGAGTGCTGAAGACTTTTCCGGTAATCGTCAGACTGGCAGAAGAAAGAGCAGATGAAACGATCTCAGGAACGCCATCGATGGTCTGACGTACAGGAAGATACAATCCACTGCCGAATTCAAAAGGCAGGATGAACTTCATGTCTCCTCCAACTTCATAATCCCGGTCGAAATACAACTGGTGCCGGACATCCTTGGTCAGGTCCGTAGCAGCCTCTACATCTACTTTCAATGCATCAGGAATCCGGCTCAGGAAAGTCCTGAGTTCCGTATTCTGTATCCATTCATAACCGGCGGGCATGTCCGACCCTGGATTGACGGGAGATACCCAGTATCTCACCCACTCCGGGGCAGAGGCATTGCCAGTAGTATACGGAGCATCCAGAGCAATTGCCAACGATACGTCCGCATCCTCATACATACCGGTATTCATGTCATAATCCATACCGGTCATTACAGCTTCTGCAGTCATGGGTACACCTATATTGGAGGAAAGTTCCATTTCCAGACGAGGATTATAGAATACGAGCTTCACGTCATCGGCTTTCAGGAATGAAGGGATACCGTCCAGCATTACAATGTCCTCATCGCCGGAATACATATCGTCGTATCCATTCTCAGTAGAGACATTCACCTTGCCGAAGAATGCGTACGGCTCAGAATCGCTGACATTAAGCATCATATTCAGAGCCAGCTCATTTCCAGAATTATACCCGCCCTGTTCTGTGGTAATTGCAATCCCGGTTATCATGAACTGGAACCGGACATCCGAGAAATCGTCTTTCTCTGTAAGGCCGAAGTTTACCGACTCGATTTCCACTGTAGGAAAATCAATCCTGCCGTAGTATACTTCTCCTGAGAATATATGCTCCTTTATATCACTGTCCCTGATTTCAAACTGGTCGGGGAAACCCATCGTGACTTCCACCATGGAGCCGTCCGGAAGGTCAACATTGGGAATCGCCAGAGTCACAGTGGCGTCATTGAACTCTACCCTGTCGATGCTTACCACATACTCAAGCGCACTGCTCAGATCGCAGTTGTAAGTCATTGACCCATCCGCCGGGGTCATTGCCCATCTGAACATATCCCCGGACGGAGTTCCCGACACATCGGACCTGAATGTCAAGCCCTTGCGGATATCCTGCTCCGGCAATCTGACATTATCCCTGACGTTGCCCATATCGATGGTTCTGTGAAAATCCTTGGTGAATTCGATATAATAATTGCCGTCCTTGTCCGTCTTTACAATTCCTCCTTCCTGCATCTGAAGGAAGTCGTTCATACGGATAGTATCCAGCGATCCTACGGGTACGGCCAGAGAATCGCCTCCGATCGTCACGCTGGTATCCAGACTGTCGTCCGTAAAATCAATCTCCGAGGAGCACGACCATAATGCAATAGCCGCAAAAGAAGCGGCCATCGCTACCTTAAAATAAAATTTCAGTTTCATAAATTGTGTTTAAGAGTAAGCGTTTTCTGTCTGTAGGAATTCTCAGTCCATCAGAGTATAATCCCCTGCCTTGGACGCGATTACAGCCTGGAGTTCTTCCTTGCCGTAGACTTTTCCAGAAAACTCCAGAACTGCTTGAGCCGGTTCGAGAGTAACCTCGGCACTGACTCCGGGAAGCGATTCCAAAGCATTCTTTACATGCATGACACAGTGGTTGCATGCCATACCTTTTACTTTATATACAACCTTTGACATAACGGATATTGTGTTTAACCTGCAAATATACGCAGAAGCCGAGAACATAACAAATTTTATTTGTTATGCCTAGGCGCCACAAACTGACCGATTAGACAACTTCCTCCACCCCTTCTTCCCCATACCACAGGTATCCCTTCACGGAACCGAACCCCATGGCCTTCAGAAGCTCCACATACCCGGTCACCTGCCGGCGGTGCTCCTTCTCCCTGCGACGGCCGAACTTGTAATCGACCACCACAGCCTCCGCTGTACCCCGGTACATTATGCGGTCGGGGCGGTAGTTCTCTCCGCCCGGTGCCAGAATAGGCACCTCGGTCATCAGGGAATAGCTGCCGTCAAACCAGTGCCTCGCGCCAACCGATTCTATCATGGATTCCAGCACGCGCTCTACCCCTGCACTTTCCCGGTCCGGAAGAAGCCCCTGAAGGACAGCCGAACGCACGGCCTTTCCAAGATCCCCGGCCACTTCCACCTGAGAAAGGATATCGTGCAGCACGATTCCTTTCATCCGCATATTGTCCTCAGAGAAAAACTCCTCGGAAGGCAGGGAGAGACGCAGCCTCGTACCTATGGGCACCGAAGGAAAACCGGTCATGGACTCGCCTGAGCGGGCATCCATGTCTTCATTTCCCCTGAACGGTACAGTCCATGTCCCGGACTCATATACCCCGTCTTCAATCCTGTCTGCAAGGAAACCATGCAGGAGTCCGGAGACGGAATCGGAACGGACATTGGCAAAGACTACCAGTTCCTGCACAGCCCTTGTAAAAGCCACGTATGCAAGATTCACCGCATCTACCATGGAATATAGTTTTTCCTGACGGTACTCTTCAGCAAACACCGTCTGTTCCAGACTCTTGCGAAATTCAAGGGGATAGACCGGAAGAGCGTCGAAAGGAGATATACGGCTGCTGCACCAGAGGTATCTGTCATTGCCGGAACTTCCGAACGGTATCTGGAAATACGGGATAATCACAACCTTGAATTCCAATCCCTTGGACTTATGGATAGTTATAATGCGCATGGCATCGCGGCCTTCCGGAACAGATACGGACCGGCCTGAGCCCTCGGTGTCCCACCACCGCAGAAAACCGGATATGTCCGACCCCTGCAAACCTATGTATTCCAGGACGCAGTCCATGAAGGCACTGATGAACGCCGTACCTCCTTCCTCTCCCTCATCGGTCCGGAATATCTCTTCACAGACATTGTACAGGGACTCTCCCCGTGGCTGCTCTTCAGGAGACCGGTTCAGGCTCCGGCGCAAAGCCTCTACAGCCCGGCGCACTCTCGGGGAAGATGATATCTTCAGGGAATCTTCTGTCATAATGTTGAATCCCCGTGATATAAGCCAATCTGAAATGGCGGTGCCCTCTGCCTTGGTACGCACCAGGAATGCTATATCGCCCGGTCTGTAACCGGCCTCTTCAAGATGATGCAGGGCATCGTCTATACCGGACATCCATTCTTCTCCGGCCATTATGCTCCTGTCCCCTTCGGCAAACGTTATGCGTACATGACCCTCCGGACGCTTGCGTCCGCCGGGAATCCGCTGCACGGCATCGGAATAGATACGGTCCAGCAGATCCTCCCCGGTCAGAGAACCGATGGCCGAGAAGAAACTGTTGTTGAATTCCACTACTTCGGCCGAGCTCCTCCAGTTGAAGCCAAGGGTCTCCTCCTTAACCTTCCTACTGTCGAAACGGCTGTTTATCACTGAATCCAGCAATCTCCAGTCAGACCCTCTCCAGCGGTAGATGCTCTGCTTGACATCCCCTACTATCAGGCACGGGCGGGCAGCATCCACACTGTCGCGTACGAGAGGTTCGAAATTGTCCCACTGCATTCGGGAAGTATCCTGGAACTCGTCCAGAAGATAGTTGTCTATCCTGCCTCCGACCTTCTCATATATGAACGGAGTATCGCTGCCGTCAATGATATCTGCAAGAAACCTCGGAGTGTCGGACAGCAGCACCAGATTGTTCTGGCGGCAATATGACCGCACCTGCGCCTCTATATCGCTCAGAATCCCTGCCACTGACAGATTGCGCAGAATCTCGATGGCTGTAAAATACTCTCTGAGACTGTCTGCGTCAGCAGCCTCCTCTACCAGAGCGCATAGACCTGCACTGTATGCATGGGATATGGCATCTTTCTTGGAATCAGGAGTTTTAGAGGTGTACCAAGACTCCGGTCCGCTCCCGTCCGCCGCAGCCGCAAAGGTTTTGGAAGGTGCCTCATATCTACCGGAACGCAGTTTGACGAAGTAGTTCATGAAAGACCTTGATCCACCCTTGAAATCCTCCGGTACCAGACCGTATCCGTCCATGATCCTGAAAGCCTCCTCTCCCATCTGCCGCCTGCGGTCCCGGAACCGCTTCACTATCTCCCTCATCTTTTCTCCGCATTCCGCAATCCTGTCCCTGCCGGGAAGTTCCGTACCTGAACGGCGGACTGACAGTTTGAACGGCTCCCTGAACAGTTCGGCCCCGAGCTGAAGCAGCTGAGGCACGCTGTCCCAGTCCCTCCCGTCTTCCACCGCCTCTATGGACATGTCTATAAGCCATCTGAGAAGCTCTTCATTATCATCTATGGAATTCATCAGGGCATCTACGGCAAGTGTCAGGACACTCTTGTCGTTTATCTCCACACTGTATGAAGAGAAATGTCCGGTCTCTATGGCAAAAGCCCTCAGTACCTGCTGGAAGAAACGGTCTATCGTACTTATGTTGAAAAGAGAATAGTCGTTCAGAATAGCCGACAGCAAATCTGCAGCATGCTTTCTTACAGCTTGTTCCGCCGCTTCAGGAGACTTGTCCTGAAACCGTTCCGTCTGCATAAGGTCATTGAGAAACGGAGATGCCTCTCCTGAGGCTATTGAATGCAGTTCGTCGAGCACCCTCTGCTTCATCTCCCCTGTAGCCTTATTGGTAAAAGTCACGGCGAGAATAGACTTGTAGCGGTCAGTACCGCCGCTGAAAAGCATGCGAAGATACTCACCTGTAAGCTTGTGGGTCTTGCCTGACCCTGCCGATGCCTTGCATATCACGAGCATGTTTTATCCTCCTATCTGTTACAATATGACGAGAAGGGACAGTGGCTGCATGTACGCTCATCCCCGTCCGCCGTGAACGGCACTCCGGGATCCAGAATACGGTCCAGCAGAGCGGAGAGTCCCTTCCTGAATGCATCATAATCCTCTTTCTGAGGGACTATGACAGAACGTACGCCCTTGTACAGGTTCTTCGTATAGTATATTTCCAGAAGAACATCGCTTACATCCTCAATCGGCTTGTCACTCAGAAGGTCCATTATGAGGAGATAGAGATACAGCTGGAAAATGTGGCTGCCGGCATGGTATTTCTCAGGATCGAAAAGATCCCCCATATCCTTGCACGTAAAATGCCCGGAACCCGTCTTGTAGTCCACTATCCTGAGTTTCCCGTCCACGATATCCACCCTGTCGAATATACCCTTTATTCGTACTTTCCTGCCGGAAGAGGTCTCGAAACAGGCTGTAAGACTCTTCTCCAATTCCTTGACCGTCAACGGTGCCATACCTGCATCCACCCCGACGGTACGGGCCGCTATCTTCTCAGCCAGAGCCCCTGCTATACGGTTGCGGCCGGAAACCTCCCGAATCATGAGTTCTTCGTAAAAACCCCTCTGCACGGACGAACGGATAAGGCCGGTATCGGCCGATATTCTTCCCAAAGCACCGGCATCCAGCACTTTGCCTATAAAAGGCTCATAGAGACAACGCATCACATAGTGGTACAGGGTCCCGAAAGCCGCATTGTCCACTCCTTCGGACAGATCCTCCTCCTCTTTCAGGTGCAGGACATAACGGTAATAGAACTGCATGGGGCAACTCAGCCAGCTCTGCAGGGAGCTGTTGGAAAATGTCATCTGTCCGAGATACTCTATATGTTCCGGTGTCTTGGCGACAGGCTCTACTTCAGGAAAACCGCCGCCGGTGATGTCGAATGTCACCTTATGCCTGTGTACAGGATAATGGAAATGATATTCGAGCTGCTTGATATAGCGGCTCTCCTCCCCGGAGCGCAGTCCGTCTCCCCGGTTGTCGCTCAGCAGCCATACCCTCCGCGCCCTGCAGATGCTCCGGTAAAAATGATAGGCCGAGATAGAGTCCTGAAGTTCGTATGTCGGCAGACCGAAACCGCGCCGGAGGTTGTACGGGATCATTGAAGGAGGTGTGTTTCTCGACGGAAATACTCCCTCGTTGACAGAGAGGATGACCAGATTCTCGAAATCCAGGGCACGGATCTCGAGCGGCCCCATGATCTGGAGACCGTCCAGGGGCTCTCCGCTGAAAGGGATGGATACCGAGGCCTCGAGGCGGTGCAGCAGACGGAAATAGGTATCGCGCCTCATATTTATCGGAAGAGCCTGCAATAAATTCAGGCTCTTGCAGTAACCCATCAGGAACTCCTTGTCTATCCTGCCTGCCTTTCCTGCAACGGACATGAGCACTGTCCTGAGATATTCAGATATACTGTACGGCACCGGTTCCCCTTCCTGCTCCGCCTTGCGGAATATTGCGGCCAGAGCAGGCACTGCATCCACCGGCAGCAATTCATATCCTACATAGATAATGTTCTCCTTGCATATCCTTTCCTTGAGTTCCTTTGCTCCGTCAGGAAGCTGTACGCTGATATATGGATGGTTCAATACCGACAGAACGTCCCTGAAATAGAAAAGTACGGCCCCATCCCGGACCCGGATACGGTCCTGCATGAGAGCAAGTGCGGAGATGAACGAAGACACACTGCTGTGTGCAAGAGAATACCCCATTGTGACATTTACAGGGGAAATCTCCTCCGGCAGGGAATTCAGCAACGGAAAAAGCAGCTGTTCGTCGGGCAGCAGCACTGCTGTAGAAAACAGGTCAGCCGTTCCCTCCTCACTGGCTATACTGCGTAGAATCCGATGCACATACTTTGCCTGGCCTACGGCGGAAGGTACCTGCACCGCAGTGATTTCCGGAGGTACGTCACACAGTCCTCCATCCTCAGGCAGCGGATGCTCCGAAGGATAACGCCGGACATTCCCTTCCATCAGAAGAGACGACTTGTTGGCCGGATCGCGTACCGCATCCCCATAATAGTCCCAGTAGAAATCAGCCCTTCCGAGTCCGAGCAGCACATCGAAAAGCTGCCTCTCGCAACGGTTGGGGGCGTTGAGCCCCACAAATACGGTCTTGTGCCACCGGCACAGAGCCTCCTGCATATCGGGATGCATGTCCGGATTCATGAGTGCCTCCGCCACCTTGCGGTATATCATACCCTCGTATGCCTCACCGGCTGCATCCAGCCTATCACGGAACGCGTTGTAAATGTCATACATACTGTTCCACATCCTCAGGAATCTGGCCTCTTTGTTTCCGTCACGGAACGGTATCACCACTCCCCAGAAAGAAGCGATTGCCTCACGCTGTGCCGGAGACAGATACTCATAGCGGTCCTCTATCTCCTTCAGGTCACGTATGTTGGTAAAAAGTCCGCGCGCATCCACCAGATATTTGTCGATGTCGTCGAAGTCCCCGAGCAAGACCTCTCCACGATAGACGAAATCATCGAAACTCTCGTTACAGCCTTCGACTTTTTCCTGAAAGACTGTATACAGACGGTGGAGAAGCGTGATACGGTCAAGGGAATGCAGGCCGGAAAGGGATATGAACAGGTCGCTTATGCTGGTAATATGAGGGGAGAACACCGGCCTGTCGGCGATCTCCCCGAGATATCTGCGGAAAAAGAGTGAGGAACGGCGGTTGGGGAATACAAAACAGTAATTCCTCAACTCGCCGCCTGTAAACTCATAGAAGCGCTCCGCTACATTCCGCAGGAATTCCTTTCTCATTCGAGCCTCTTACGGATAGCTCCGGCCTGTGCCTCGTAACCCGGCTTGCCGAGAAGAGCGAACATATTCTTCTTGTATGCTTCCACTCCCGGCTGGTCGAAGGGGTTCACTCCAAGGATATAGGCGGAAATACCGCAGGCCTCCTCGAAGAACATGAAAAGTTCTCCGAGATTGTACTCGTCGATACGGTCAACGGTCACTCTGCCCTGAGGCACGCCTCCGTCGAGGTGCGCCAGGCGGGTTCCGGCCTCAGCCATTCTGTTGCAGTGTTCGAGGTGCATGCCGGTAAGGAAGTTCAGACCGTCAAGATTCTGGGGATCATTCACTATTATCAGATCCCTGCCTGCGTTCTCTACAGAGATGACTGTCTCGAAGAGCATCCGCTCACCTTCCTGGATGTACTGTCCCATAGAATGGAGGTCGGTAGTGAAATTGACAGAAGCAGGGAAAATACCCTTGCCCTCCTTACCCTCGGATTCACCGAAGAGCTGTTTCCACCACTCACCTACATACTGAAGCTTGGGATTGAAATTGACCAGGATCTCCACTTTCTTGCCCGCATCATAGTGCTCGTTACGTGCTGCGGCATAGACAAGAGCCGGATTCTCCACACTGCGCACAGAGCAGCGGCGGGCCATGTCAGCAGCACCCTTGAGCAGGGCTCTGATATCATAGCCGGCCAAAGCGATGGGCAGCAGACCCACAGGAGTGAGGACCGAGAAACGGCCGCCTACATTGTCCGGAATCACGAATGTACGGTATCCTTCCTGATCTGAAAGGCTTTTAAGAGCGCCGCGTGCCTTGTCTGTGACGGCTACAATACGTGATGCGGCCTCAGCCTTGCCATAGCGCTCCTCTATATGCTCCTTGATTACACGGAACGCCACCGCCGGCTCAGTAGTAGTGCCGGACTTGGAGATTACCACGGCTGCTACCGGTTTATCCTTGATGTAGTCCAGCAGTTCGGCATGATACTCCTCCGAGAGATTGAAGCCGGCAAAGACTACCTGAATGCCTTTTCCGTTGAGACCGAACGAATGCGACAATGCCTCGATAGCGGCCTTGGCCCCGAGATACGAACCGCCGATACCGATGACAACCGCCACCTGCACTCCCTTTTCCCTCCATTCCGCAGCGATGTCCTCACATCCCTTCACAATCGCTTCCGGAGTGCCTGACGGCAGATCGAGCCATCCTAAGAAATCATTACCTCTTCCCTGTCTTCCCTGAAGGGTGTCGAACGCGCTCATGGCCTTCTCTATGTAGGCCTCCGACGGTTTGAAATTTACATTTACCATAATCTGCTATTGTTTAAGTGTTAATATTCACATCAGGCAGTCCTGCAGCTCACGCATGGCTTCGACTGCATTGTCATTTCCATAAAGCACCGAATATACAGTGTCAGCAATGGGCATACTGACCTGGAACTTGCGGTTTATCTCATGTATGGCTTTGGTGGCATAATATCCTTCGGCCACCTGGTTCATCTCGAGGATAGCGGTCCTGACCGAATACCCTTTGCCGAGCATCCTGCCGAAATTGCGGTTGCGGGAAAAAGGGGAATTGCATGTTACCAGCAGGTCCCCGAGATAGGCCGACATGGACGTATTGCGCCTGGTATCCGGATTGGTCACATTGATAAACTCCTTCATCTCACGGAAACAGCTGGCAATAAGCACAGCCATGAAGTTATCACCGTAACCGCACCCGTAGCAGATGCCTGCAGCTATCGCATAGACATTCTTCAGGGCTGCGGCATACTCCACTCCGTAGATATCAGTACATGCAATGGTATTCACATAATGATTCCGGAAAAAGCCACATAGGTATTCTGCCACCTCGATATACTTGGATGAGAGGGTTATGTACGAAAGCCTCTGCATCCCCACCTCCTCTGCATGGCACGGACCGCTTATCACCCCTATACGGTCGAAAGGCACACCGTGGTCATGATGGAAATACTCGGCTATCGTCAGGTAGCGGTCACCTACAAAACCCTTGACTGCCGAAATAAGCAGCTTGCCCTCATAGGAGGCCGTAATCCTGCCCACTTCCTTGAGAAAATAGGCCGAAGGTATGGCGAAGATAAGGATATCCGACTCCGATACCACGTAGTTTATATCATTGGTAATGGCAAAACTGTCGGCATCCAGCTCCACGGACGGCAGATACTTGGAGTGATGGTGATATCGCTCGATGTGCTCTATGGCACCAGTGTCACGCATATACCAGTTGAGCTGTCTGCCGTTGTCGGTCAGCAGCTTTACCAAGGCTGTCGCCCAGCTGCCTCCGCCGATGATGCCAAGTACCGGATCATCCTTCATCTCCACCGCATATTCCCCTCCCATCTTCTCGTATACCGTATTTTTCATGCCTTTCAATTTGCTAAACTCAATTCTGCAAATATACTAATTTTTCCGATACCGGCCTACCCTTTCCACGGCATGTACCACATTCATGAATATCACACATGATATGGACGGCATATAAAATAAAACTTGCTGAAATCATAACGGATGTCTACTTTTGTACGGATTTCAGCTTATGTTAGGAACTATCGTCAACACATCATGCATCATAGCCGGCAGCCTGATAGGAAGTCTTGCCCGGAAGGCAATAAAGCCGGAATACAGGGATGCCCTGTACAACGCAATGGGACTCGCAGCACTGCTGCTCGGGACAGGCGCATTCGTAACGAACATATCCAAAAGCCAGTACCCTGTACTGTTCATAGCCAGTCTCGCCATAGGCTCGCTCACCGGGACTGTACTGAAAATCTCTGACAGGTTCAACGGACTTGTCTCCAGATATTCCAGATCAAGGCTGGCGGAAGGCCTCTCGACAGGCATACTGCTTTACTGCATAGGAACCCTGTCTATGGTCGGTTCGGTAATGAGCGCACTGTACGGAGACAACACCTACCTTTTCACGAATGCCATGCTTGACCTCGTGACATCCACCGTACTGGCAAGCACCTACGGAATAGGGATGATTCTGGCAGCACCCGTCCTGTTTCTGTTCCAAGGGTCCATATACCTGGTAACCAGTCTTGCCGGAGACGTAATCTCAGACAGCCTGATGTGCGAGATATCGATAGTGGGCGGAGTGCTGATCGCCAGTTCCGGCCTCTCTATCCTCGGGATCAAAGACTGCAAGACTCTCAACATGCTGCCTGCCCTCCTCGTCCCGATACTGTTTTACCTGCTCAAGTCATTTATCCGGATATGAACCAGTACACAGGAGAGATCATATCTCTGATAGTCGCCGTCTCGTGGACCATTACGGCACTCTGTTTCGAATACGCCAGCAAGAAAGCCGGGGCCCTGTCTCTCAACATCATCAGACTTGCGATGGCAATGCTGATGTTAGGAGCGGCCCTCTTCGCCGTCACCGGCTCGCCCGTTCCTGTCAACGCCGGGGCCGAAGCATGGCTGTGGCTCGCACTGTCCGGACTTGTCGGATATGTATTCGGGGATTTCTGCCTGTTCAACTCCTACGTGGTCATAGGCTCCAGGTTAGGACAGCTGTTCATGACCCTCGCCCCTCCATCCGCGGCCATTGCCGGCTATTTCCTGTTGGGACAGAAAATGTCGGTGACTGCCATTGCGGGAATGCTGGTGTGCATCACCGGTATCGGCATAACCATCCTGGGCAGGACCGGTTCCGGAAATGACGACGGACATCACACCCACAGACTCGGCATATCCATTCCGCTGAAAGGAGTCCTGTTCGGGGCGGGTGCAGGTATCGGCCAGGGCATAGGGCTTGTGCTCAGCAAAATAGGCATGAACCATTACATCGAGGCAGCCCCTCCCCAGACCGCACTGGACAGCATAGTCATTCCCTTCGCATCCACCCAGGTCAGAGCCATAGCAGGCCTGGCCGGTTTCCTGACTATAATGTTCATACAGAAAGCCGGCCGGAACCTGCTCGGTTCCATTAAGGACGGAAAATCCATGGGAGCGGCGGCGGCCGGCACATTCTTCGGCCCATTCCTCGGAGTATCCCTGTCCCTGCTCGCAGTCAACTATACCGAAGCCGGAATCGCATCCACCATCATGGCATTGACTCCCATCCTGATCATTCTGCCCTCCAAGCTCATATACAAGGAGAAAATAACCGCCAGGCAGGTCATCGGGGCCATCGTGAGTGTCATAGGGGCCTCACTGTTCTTTATCTGAACTGCCTTCCGTCACATATCCCCCGCAAAATACCTGTCATACGCAGCCATATCGACCAGCCCGTGCCCTGAAAGGCTGAACAGAATCGTCTTGGGAGTGCCTTCTTCCCTCGCCCTGACAGCTTCCCTGACAGTTGCCGCTATTGCGTGGGCGGACTCCGGTGCAGGTACTATGCCTTCGGTACGTGCAAACAGGACACCGGCCCGGAACGACTCCTTCTGTTCGATATCCACAGCCTCTATCTTGCCGTCGCTGAGCAGGCGGCTGGCAATAGTGCCGGCTCCGTGATACCTTAGCCCTCCGGCATGGATGCCCGCAGGCGTGAAGGTATGCCCGAGCGAATACATAGGAAGCAGAGGGGTATAACCGGCCTCATCCCCGTAATCATACATGAACCTGCCTTTGGTCAGCTTGGGACAGGAAGACGGCTCTGCAGCCACGAACCTCATGTCCCGATGCCGGCCCGAAAGGCAATGCCTCATGAACGGATATGAAATGCCTCCGAAATTGGACCCTCCTCCGAAACACCCCACGACCACATCTGGCCATTCCCCCGCCATCTCCATCTGTTTTTCCGCTTCCAGACCGATTATCGTCTGATGCAGTGTGACATGATTGAGCACACTTCCCAAAGTGTATTTGCACCCCGGTACGGTTGTCGCCAGCTCGACTGCCTCGGATATCGCAGTTCCAAGACTGCCCTGATGATTGGGTGTCTGTGTGAGAATCCTCCTTCCGGCCTTGGTGGACATACTCGGAGAGGCCACCACCTGTGCACCCCACACCTGCATCAGCGAGCGGCGGTAGGGCTTCTGCTCATAGCTCAGCTTCACCATGTACACGGCCAGTTCCAGACCGAATACATTGGCCGCGTATGCCAGTGCAGTCCCCCACTGCCCCGCCCCGGTCTCCGTAGTGATGTTGGTAAGTCCTTCCTGCTTGCAGTAAAACGCCTGGGCCAGAGCGGAATTCAGTTTATGGGATCCAACCGGGCTCACACTCTCGTTCTTGAAATAGATATGCGCCGGTGTATCCAGTGCCTTCTCCAGAGCACTGGCCCTCACCAATGGCGTGGACCTGTAATACCGGTACTTCTCCCAAACCTCTTCAGGAATATCTATCCACCGGTCGGAGGTGTTCAGTTCCTGCCTGGAGGCCTCGATTGAAAATATACGGCTCAGTTCATCCAGCGTTACCGGCTGACGTGTAACGGGATTCAGGGCCGGCATCGGTTTATCCGGCATATCAGCCACAATGTTGTACCATCTGCGCGGAATATCGCGCTCTTCGAGAAAGAATCTTTTTCCGGGTTCCATGATGATTTGATTGTATTGGTTTTGGTAAAATAAAAAAACTGCCCGCCGTTTGAGCAAACGACGGGCAGCCGGTAATTTCATATACGATGTCTTCTCTATGACAGACACATGAGTTCAGGCAGCACCCGACCGTTTACTTGGAAAGGAGCACGCCACCACCAGAAACATGTATTGAGAAGACTGTTCATATTCATATTCATATTCATTTTCGAATTGCGAATATAATAAAAAAATCTGCCCGTAGGATTCCGAATCTGCACAAAATGCTTACTACTGCTTGTCTCCGGAAAGCATGGCAGTATGTTTCAAGACTTTGGCATCGATATAGAAAACTATTTCCTCGGCAATGTTGGTAAGATGGTCGCCGGTACGCTCAAGTTTGCGGAAAATGCTGCCAAGCCCCATGGCCACCGGGAGCTCGTCAAGATGTTCCCTTGCATACTCCATCAGAATACCGTCGGATGCGGCCTTGAGACTGTCCAGCTCATCGTCCATATCGATGACCGAAGAAGCCTTGGCGGGATTCTCGTCCATCAGAGCACTCTGGAGCTCGTTCATCATCTCCAGCACTATATCGAACATCCTCTCGAGCCGGAGCCTCTCCACCAGAGAGCGGTCCAGCTTTTCCGTTCCGGTTTCTTTGACAAAACGGGCAATGCTGTAGGCATAATCCCCTATACGCTCAAGGTCGCTGTTTATCTTGAGCATTGCCAGAACAAAACGGAGATCCACCGCCACGGGGGTATAGAGAGCTATGAAGTCCTCCACCTGAGTGTCTATCTTTATATCCTGAGCGTCCACCAGACGCTCGCGCACCCATATCTGCTGTGCGATATTGCGGTCCATGGAGAGCACCGCCTGTCTGGCCTGGTCCATCTGGCTGTACACCATGGCCCACATGCGGTATACCTCGTTACGAAGCTGGGTAAGTTGCTGATCTACGAATTTTACCATATCTTGTACTGTTTTTGTCTGTTAACCGAAACGTCCTGTGATGTAATTCTGGGTTGCCTCCTTGTGAGGGTTCGTAAAGATAGTCTTTGTATCGTCATATTCAACCATCTCACCCATATAGAAGAAAGCTGTCCTGTCGCTTACCCTCGCCGCCTGCTGCATATTGTGCGTGACAATGACGATGGTCACCTGGCTGCGCAGCTCGCTGATAAGTTCCTCCACCTTGGCTGTCGATATCGGGTCGAGAGCCGACGCCGGCTCGTCCATAAGCAGCACCGAAGGGGATACGGCCATTGCGCGGGCAATGCAGAGTCGCTGCTGCTGGCCGCCCGACAGAGCGAAAGCCGACTCGTTCAGCTTGTCTTTCACCTCGTCCCAGAGAGCCGCCCCGCGCAGGGATTCCTCCACCCTCTCACGGATGTAAGTCCTGTCCTTTATGCCGTTGACCCGCAGCCCGTAGGCGACATTGTCGAAAATGCTTTTGGGAAACGGATTCGGCCTCTGGAACACCATCCCCACATTCTTGCGCAGCTCGTCCACATGCACGTCAGTCCCGTAGATGTCCTGCCCGTCGATGAGAATCTGCCCTTCAAGCCGTGCACCGGGGATAAGATCGTTCATCCTGTTGAACAGACGCAGGAATGTGGATTTGCCGCAGCCGGAGGGCCCGATGAATGCTACCACCTGATTCTGCGGAATTTCCATTGTGATGCCTTTGAGGGCATGGAAAGCTCCGTAATAGAAATTAACGTCTCTGGCTTCTATTTTCTCCATTATTTTATCTTTAACCGTTTTTCAAAATATTTTCTCAGGCCTCCTGCCAGCAGATTGATTATCAAAACAATGATAATCAATACCAAAGCAGTACCGTAGGCTATCGGCTGCTGTGCCTCTATATCCGTGCCGCTGGTCGAGATGACATACAGATGATATGGAAGCGCCATGCACTGATCGAAGATGGAGGCCGGCAGCTGAGGGAAGAAATATGCGGCACAGGTAAACAGGATAGGAGCCGTCTCTCCCGATACGCGGCCCAGGGAAAGAATCAGTCCGGTAATGATGCGCGGCATACCCATCGGAAGCACCACTTTCCAGATGGTCTGGAGCTTTGTCGCTCCGAGGGCGAGGCTCCCTTCCCGGATACCGGCCGGAATGTCCTTCAGGGCCTCCTCCGTAGTGCGTATAACCAGCGGAAGGGAAAGAAGTCCGAGAGTCAGAGAGCCGGCCAGTATGCTGTCTCCGAATCCAAGGTACTTTACGAACAAAGCCATACCGAAGAGTCCGAACACTATCGACGGTACACCGCTGAGGTTGTTGGTCATCAGACGGATGAAACGTACCACCCAGCCTTTTGACGCGTATTCGTTCATATAGATACCGCTCATGATGCCTACCGGGAATGCGACTACCGCACTTCCGAGCATCAGCAGCAGGGTTCCCACTATGGCGGGGAAAATGCCTCCGGCGGTCATTCCGTCTTCAGGAGCCTTGGTCAGGAAGTCCCAGCTCAGGACTCCAGCACCCTTGTAGATGATGAAGCCGAGAATGACGAAAAGCACAAGGACAATAAAACCGCTCAGAACACGGAATACTGTGAATGCCGCAGCCTGAGAGCGGCGCTTGCGAATATGATAACCGGTGGGATATACTGGAGAATTCATAAGGTCTTACTGGTTTTTGGCCTTGTTGCGGTAGGAGATGTACTCCACGCAGAGGTTTATGAAAAATGTGATGAAGAACAGGATTACACCTAAAAGGAAAAGGGACTGGTAATGCGCTCCGCCGGCAGGTGCCTCCCCGAGTTCTGCGGCAATCGTTGCGGGAATGGTCCTCAAAGGCTCGAGAATAGAATGAGGGATGACAGCGGCGTTGCCGGTAACCATGAGCACAGCCATTGTTTCTCCGACCGCACGGCCTATACCGAGCACAACACCGGAGGCTATGCCGGACATCGACGAGGGTATCACCACTTTTGAAACGGTCTGCCACTTCGAGGCTCCTAAAGCCAGGGATGCCTCACGCAAAGCCCTCGGACAATTTCGCATGGCATCCTCCGCAACTGTAACTATCGTAGGAAGTGCCATGATTGCCAGCACGATACTTCCTGCAAGCCCGCTCTCTCCCACCGGCAGTCCGAATACCTGCTGCAACAGCGGCACGATGATGATAAGACCGAAAAAGCCATATACCACGGACGGGATGCCGTTGAGCAGCTCGATAACCGGCTTCAGGATATTTCTGACTCTTTCCGGTGCCACTTCGGCCATATAGACTGCAATGCTGATACCGAAAGGCAGGGCGAAGAGAATTGCAAAAAAACTGACCCACAGTGTACCGGCCAGCAAAGGCCACATACCGAACAGTGGAGCCGGAGTCGCGGTAGGAAACCACTCGCTGCCAGCAAACACTTCTGCAGGGGAGATCGAATTGTCCTCTATGAAACTGAGCTGCGCTCCCTCCTCCACCATACTTTCCGGAATAAACGCTATCATACCCGGAGTGGCGCTGATAAGAGAGTCTATCTTTCCGGCAGCATGCTCATACTGCGCTCCGAGCTCCTCTTCGGTAAAATACTCGTCCGCATCCTCAAGCCTGAAAGTGATTATCTCCATATCCGGGCCTCCAAGCTCGCTCCAGTTTGTGATATCCTCGTCAAAGACGGCCTTGATTCCGGCGGCACTCATCTCCCGCACAGGATTGTCCTTATGCAAGGCCAGGACATATCCCTCCTCTATTACCTTCTCGCGGAAAAGGCCGGCTCCTTCGGTAAAAAGGAATCCGATTATCAGCAGGATAACGAGACTGGTTATAAAACCGCTGGCGGTAAGCAGCCACCTGACGGCCTTTTCGAGAAAACGCTTCATCTCTGTACGGCCTCCCCGCCGTCATTTTCCATTCTGACAGGAACGAAGCCCTGCACAAGCACCGACTGCTGTCCGACCGGTGACAGGGCGTATGATATGAAGTCCGCCACAGCCTGCTCGTCAGCTGCATCATAATAATAATACAGCGGACGCACTATGGGATAAGAACCGTCGGCAGCAGTCTCCACTGAAGGTTCTGCATAATGTTCTCCTCCGTCGTAGGACACGGCCAGAGGTTTCACATACTGATTGAGGTAAGCCAGCCCTATGTATCCGATAGCGCCTTTGGTCTGCTTCACAGACTGGATAATGGCTCCGGTAGCAGGCATCGACAGGATGCTGCTCATATAATTCTTGTTGTCCAGTACGCTTTCCTTGAAAAACTCGTATGTTCCGGAAGATGTCTCGCGCGAATAAACCACAATCTTCATATCCTCTCCGCCCACTTCCTTCCAGTTGGTTATCTTGCCGCGGAAAATAGCTTCAAGCTGCTCACGCGTAAGTCTGGTCACAGGATTCGACGGATTCACCACTACTGCCAGTGCATCGTACGCCACTATAACCTCTTTGGCCTCCAGACCGGCCTCGGCAAATTTCATTTTCTCTCCGAACTTGATCCGTCTCGAAGCCATCGCAATATCGGTGGTGTTCTCCATCAGGGCCGCTATGCCTACACCTGATCCGCCACCGGTGACGATGACCTCTCCATCCGGATGTTCTTCAAGATATTCTTCAGCAAGTTCCTGTGTAAGGGGAAGAAGGGTGTCACTGCCCTTGACCCGCTGGGCCTGTGCGGACCCGGCTGCGAGCATTGCGACAAATACGGAAATAAGAATCTTTGTACGGTTCATCTCTGTATTCCGCCGGAATTTGTCCCGGCAGGGCGCAAAGATACGGTCCTGAGCCAAGTGTGCAAGAGCAGGAATCAGGTTTCACCTTCCCGTAACACGATTTTAACCGTTTTGTAACACCGGAATACTTTTTCTTATTGCTGGAAGTATCTGGATATCTGCAGGTAACCAATCCACTGATTCCAGATCCGCCAGGGACAGCCAGCGGGCTGACTCATGTTCCTTCAGCGTGAGATCTCCTGCCGCTACCGTACAGAGATAACAGTGCAGGACCAGATGGAATGCCGGATAGTCGTACTCTACCGTACATAAGGATTTCCCGATACGGATTTCCGTATCCAGCTCCTCGTGGATCTCCCTCTGCAAAGCCTCCTCCCGGCTCTCCCCTTCCTCAATCTTTCCTCCCGGAAACTCCCACTTGTCCTTGAAATCCCCATAACCGCGCTGGGTAGCGAAAATGCGGCCGCTGCTATGGATAACTGCGGCCACCACTTCTATTTTCTTCCGTTCCATTTACTCCTCCACCTGTTCCGCCCTGACGAGCATTTCATAGAGCTGGACCCCTGCTGCAAGAAAAGCCCCTACCCCGTAGACTTCGGTCATATCCCTGCTCACCTTCCTGGGATCCGCCCCGATAGGCTGGACATAGCCGAGCTTGCCGTCGGGACCGACAGCATCGGTCAGAGCATTCCACCCCTTGAGAATTACCGGCATCAGTGTCCGGGCATCGAGCAGGCCGGCATTCACTCCGTACGCCAGGCCATAAACGATAAAACCGGTAGCACTTGTCTCGGGTGACGGATAGGATGCCGGATCCAGCAGACTCGCATGCCAATATCCGTCAGGATTCTGGAGCTCCGCAAGCCTTAATGCCAGCCCGACGAAAAGTTCCTCGTAAAAGTCCCTGTAGGCATTCGAAGGCGGCAGAATCTGCAGAAGCTCTGCCAGACCGGCAAGGACCCAACCGTTGCCGCGTCCCCAGAACACCTTCTCCCCGTTGGCTTCCCTGTCGTCAAAATACCGCCAGTCACGGTAAAAAAGACGTTCCTCCGTATCGTAAAGGAAACTGTATGACGCCTTGTACTCACGGTCCATGAATTCGAGGAATTCCGGCCGTCCGGTCAGGACATACATCCTCGCGTACACCGGAGGTGCCATAAACAGGGCATCACACCAGGACCAGCGCTCCAGAGTGGCAGGATTACTGTAATCCAGTTCCAACGTGCTGCATGATGGATACTTCAGGACAAATTCCGTCCTTGCCAGGGTAGGCAACAGCATATTGCGCTCACGGTATTTTTCATACATCGCCAGCCAGGCCTGGGAGACCGCAATATCGTCAGCATGGTACATCATCTTCCCTGTCTGCCAGCTGTTTCTCCTTCCTATCCTCCTCATCCACTGATAATAGCTGTCGTCTCCGTCCTCGGCCTCAACCAGCCTGGCCCAATCCAGCATCCCGACATACAGAGCCGCCTGGGTCCATGCCAGGTCCCCGTGCTCTCCCTCATCGATGACATGGTTGGCTATCTCCCAGTCCGCCACACGTTTCAGGATGGATTTCACTTCACGGGAGTCTGCTGTCTGTGCTCCTGCCGCGACCGCGGCTGCGAACAGAAAGGCCACTATAGCCATAATGTGTTTTTTCATAAAAGGTCCAATTAAATTACGGAGCAAACTTAATGCATTCGTCCAACAACTCCAAATTCCACCGGCAGCACAGCCCATCCTCAATTCACTACCTCGCCATTGTAATAGGTATTGAACATATCCTTGGCGTAGCCGTTGTGAGTGACCTTAAACGATGACGGTACTGCTCCTCTGACGACATTCCCCCGCCAGTAAACGTTGAACGAATCCTTGGCATATCCGTCCTTGAGAATTTCAAAGCTCATGACATGAGCCTCATTGATCCGGCGGTCACCGTAGAAAACCTCGAAATCGGTCTTATGGTATCCCGACATTTCCACTTTTGTTCCTCCTTTTCCGCCTTTGATACTGATATGCAGACCATCATCGGACTGACCGCCGAAGTCGGGGACTGCATTGTATCCGGACATATCCCCACCCTCATCGGCAGCAAACTCGGATGAAACCCTGAAATAATCGGGATCAACATATTCCAGCACCACACCGTGCCGGTACACATGGTAGATATCCTTGGCGTAACCGAAGCCTAAATCCTCAAAAGTCAACAGGTCGGCGCCACGCACAAGCACATTGCCGTAATACACGCACCCCTCCCTGCCGTTTATCTCGTACTGATGGTAATCCTGCGCACGCAGTGTTGCCGAAAAGGCGGTAAGCAGCAGCGATACGGCTGCCAGTCTGACAATTCCATTCATGATGATTCAATTTATTAACCGGACTGCAAAGGTAATCATATTTTAAATACCGGTTTTTCTTATTTCCCACATCGGAGAATATTTTATGGCCAGCCGCTATGTACCAGGAGATTGGCATTTATAAAAAGACTCCGGTTTTTATAAACCGTTGACAAAGCCACATTTATACGAAACTTGCTTTTTTATTCCACCTCATGCCCTTACCTTTGCCCCCTGAACCGTCCCCCCGGCACGCGATACTTTTAATCCACTAAAAATATCTGCACAATGAAAAAATCCATTTCACACTTCGCCGCAGGGACAGTATGTTTCCTGACGATGACATCGGGACTGCAGTCATGCAGACCTGAAGAATGCACCCTCTGCATGGAGGAACCGCAACCTTCCACTCTTACACTCAATCTTCTGCCAGGCGGACTGAAAAGCACTTCGGCCCAGAGCCAGGAACAGGACAATACTGTCAACACCCTGGACGTATTCGTCTTCGGCGACGGACTGCCTGACTCCCCGGAACGCAACCGGCTGGATGCCTACAGCAGGTTCTCAGGAGCTGGGCTGGAGGATCTTACTTTGTCCACTACCACCGGACAAAAGACTATATGCGTAATCGCCAACTCGCACACAGACTCCTACAGCGGTATCACAGACCTGGCCTCATTCCGTACCCTGATCACAGACCTCAGGGATGAAAGGCTCGGCGACTTTACCATGTATGGAGAGACAAAGGAGAATCTCGGAATCAATGCCACCGTAAATATCAGCCTGTCGAGATTCGTTGCCAGAGTCGACATCGCATATATCAAGACCCGGTTCGAGGGGACTCCCTACGAGGGCATGACACTGGGCAACTGCAGGCTGTTTCTGGCCAACGCGAGCGGGGACATGCTGGTATCCGGCGGTATCCCTCCGGAAAATCCGCTCGTTCTGAACAGAAACGGGTTGGTTGAAGAAGATGCCGGAAGTACGGCCGAAACAGGTCTGATCATGGATGTGATTCCCGGGGAAATAGGAAATTCCGGCTACAGTACCCCGCATTTCCTCTACTGTTACTCCAACGAGACAGAAGACATTGCCACAAGCACCAGGCTCGTCCTGCAGGCGGATCTGGACGGGGTGACCTACTACTATCCCATCCCTGTCAACCAGCCGGGCTATGGAGATCCGGAAACTTACGGACACACCGGAATCAGACGCAACACCGCCTACTCATACGGGATAACCATAACCAGGCCAGGCTCCCCGGACCCCATGACCCCGCTCGAGCCGGGAGATATGGAACTTTCGGTAGAAGTCGCAGACTGGACATTCATCCCCGTCTTCGAAAAGCGGTTCTAATCCACAATATATACCTGTCATGAAATACTCAGTGATTTTTACCGCTCTGGTACTGGCCCTGTGCGGACTCCAGTCCTGCATATGGGAAGACCGCAAGGCCTGTCCCGCATGTCTGACTCTGGATTTTTCCAGCGTACCGGAAAACGTGGAGCGAATATACCTTGTAGTGAAGCATCGGGACGGATGGACACACATGGACACCCTGCTCCGGCAAGACTTCGGGACACCTTATGAGGCAGCCGTAAAGAAAGGGAGCATATCAGTCGCCGCATTCGGAAATATAGACCGGATGCAGTACGACAACGGATACACAGTCCCGCCCGGAGAGCAGGCCGACAGCATATACACCTGTTTCCTGCACGAAGAATACACCTCCGATCTGGAGTATGATACGGTCACAATGCACAAAAACTTTATAGGGCTGCACATAAGGGTCCTTAAAGAAGCATTGCCGGGCGACAGCATCCGCCTGAGCATAACCTCTCCCTCCATAGGCTACAGCATCGGCGGAGAGATTGCCGAAGGAAAATTCGCACACACTCCCGAACGGATTCCCGAGACTCCGGAAAACTCCGGATACCTCCAATACATCTCCAGGATAACCAGACAGAAAGACAGCTCCCTGAGTTTGGAGATCTCGGCTGTTGAAGGGGACTACACCGGCACAATAACAGAAATAGGCCTGTCCCGCCATCTCGAAGAGGCAGGAATAGACATGAACGCAGAAGAACTCGGAGATCTCTATATGACAGTGGATTTCTCCAGGTCAACAATCTCTGTCAGCCCTGAAGACTGGGGCAATATCAACAATACAATGGAAATCGAAATTTAATAACCGTTATGAAAAGATGGATCATACTGCTATCCGGCGTTTTATCATGTATTATCGCCGTTTCGTGCGCAAGGGAGGAAAACGCGGTGCCGGAGGAGACTCCTGTAAGACTAAGACTCCTCCTGGAAGAGAGGGCCGTAAACAAGGCGGCTCCGGAAGTCAATGAGACAGCGGTCACCGACCTGAATGTTTTTCTTTACAACAAGGAGGACAGACTGGCATACTTCTGCTACACGGAAAATCCCGGCGGGGAGGTTGTGCTGGAAATTGTCCCCGGCCAGAAATATTCTGTCTACGCTATTGCCAACTGCGGCGATCTGACGGGAAGCACGGATATTTCCACACGGCACGGAGTGGAATCGCTTACTTGGGAGATCGGAGCGGCAATGGAGACAGTCAATGCCTCCGGGGCAGTGCCGATGTCCGGATTTATTGAAGAGACTCTGATAGAAAAAGGAGGCACTCTTTCCTTGAGGCTTACCAGGCTGCTGGCCAAATTCAGGATAATCATGGACATTTCGGCCCTGGATCCGGAAGTAAGCATTTTCGAAGTGGAGCGCATCCGGCTCATGAACATGAACAGAAAGGTGGGCTATTTCAAGGAAAGCAGGGCGACCACTCCTGACGATATCATTACAGACGGGATCACACTCGAGGGAGAAGAACTGAATTCTGTTTTCACTACCGGGGTTGACCTTTACCTGCCGGAAAATGTCCAGGGAGAACTGCTGCCGGAAAACACCGATGAAAAGACCCATATCCCTCCGGAGTTTTACAGGAATCTGTGTACGTACGTTGAATTCCATGTGAAATTGCGCAACAGGGAGCACTACAATGACCGCATGATATACAGGTACTATCTCCATGACGGAAGCCCTGACAACTTCGATGTCCGGCGCAATACCATGTACACATGCAGGACCGTCTTCACCGGCACTGGAATAAATGATGCCGACAGCAGGATAGACGCTTCGTCAATGAAAGACCTTGTCACCTCCATCTCAGTATCTCCCGCATCGAGAAAGTTCATCAAAAAGGGAGAGACATACACCTATTCGACATCCATACTGCCTCTGTCCGCTGAAAACAAGGCAGTGACCTGGAGTTCCGGCAACCACAACGTGGCCACTGTCGACCAGAACGGCAAAGTGACAGCAGTGGGCGACGGCACCTGCACCATTACAGCCAGAGCAGCCGACGGCAGCGGCGTATACGGTACAGCCCTTGCGGAAGTGGACATCTACAAATACCCGACTTCCGTCAAAATCTATCCGGAGGAAGTATTCATGTACCATGTGGAGGAATTCCAGCTGAGAGCCGAGGTCCTGCCCGAAAACGCCACAGACAAAAGCGTAACCTGGAAGGCCCTGAGCAATGTCTTCGAGGTGACTCCGGACGGAATAATCAGGATGATCAGTCCCAATGCCATGGACAAATACCCAAAAACGACAGGATATGCGATTGCAACCTCTTCCGCAAATTCACTTGCCGATACGATCAAAGTGACTATGGACAAACTTACCATAGACGTACCTCCGGTATCAATCGGCCGCGGACAGTCATGTGACCTGCAGTTCCTGGCCGAATATGTCAAAAAATACGATATCGAATTCGTACAGATCGACGGATTTGAATATTTCAAGCTCTCTGGAAGCGTAGTCACGGCCTTCAGCGAATATTGTCTACTGGCAGGCAGAGTGGAATTCTATTACAAGGACTTCCCTCAAATACGATGGTGGACATGGATCAGCGTGATGTAAAAAAAAGAAAGGAAGAGTATCATCGTAACACGTTTTTTTCATATATTTGGAAGCGTATTTTGATCCAAAATTTTAACCTTATGAGACGAAACATTTCTATACTCTTCGCCGCTGCATGTACTGCAGCTTTGTCGCTTCTGCCTCTGTCTGTAGAAGCGTCTGTTCCCCAAGGTGATGATCCTATTGTCAAAAAAGTAATCTCCCTCGCTGCCGAGGACAATCAGACAATGGACCATCTCGATATAGTAACCAACCGCTTCGGAGGCCGTCCCATAGGCTCGGACGCATACACCCACGCAACAGACTGGGCTGTGTACATGTTCGAAAAATGGGGGCTGGAAGTCCACAAAGAATATGCAGGCGAGGTGTCTGTAGGATTCAACCGTGGTCCCTGGTTCGGCCGTATGATAAACGGCAATGAGGCCCTCCACTTCACTACTCCCTCCTACACTGCCGGAACAAAGGGTCTTCAGAGAGGCCACGTAGTCATCGAGCCCAAGACAAGAGCCGAATTCGAGAGAATGAAGCAGACCATCAAGGGTGCATGGGTACTGATCGGAGGCACCAGCAAGGGATGGCCTATCGACTACACTGAGCGTGGTGATGCCAAAAGGGCTGAGATCATCGCCCAGAATGACTCTATCTCCCAGCTGAATGCAGAGATCAGACAATACAACAGCTCCATTTTCAACCAGAAGAGGAATCTGGACAAGCAGCTTCAGATAACCAAATCCGCCAAGGAGGCTGCAAAGATCAAAGCCCAGATAGAGTCTCTCAAAGAGAAGGAGCTCATTCCCCTGATCGAAGAGCCCGCACTTTTCTACCGCGAGATGCTTGAAGCCGGCGCTTTGGGAATCATACAGTCCGCACCTGTTCCTATTACAACACTGTATGACAGGGCAAATATCGACAACGGCTACATGACATGGGACAACCTGCCTACATTGCCTGACATCAAACTTGATTTCAGACAGTACAATAAGATAAAAGAAATGGTAGAACTGCGCGAGTACGTAGAGCTCGAGTTCGACATACGCAATCACTTCTATATGGGCCCGGTTCCTTATTACAATGTTGTAGCCATACTGCGCGGAACTGAATTCCCTGACGAATATGTAATCTGCGGAGGCCATCTCGACAGCTACGATGCAGCAACAGGCGGAGTCGACTGCGGTACAGGTATTGCTCCTACAATGGAGGCCGCAAGACTGCTTGCTACGGCAGGTGCAAAGCCAAAGAGATCCATAATCTTTGCTCTTTGGGCCGGTGAAGAGTTCGGTCTGCTGGGATCCAAGGCATGGGTTGAGCAGCATCAGGAAGAAATGCCAAACATTGTCAACTACTTCAACCGCGACGGAGGCCCCACAGTAGCAAACAGCATGTCTGTTCCGAAAGAATGGTATGATGCCCTCGTTCCGGTATGCGAGCCCCTTAAAGACCTTGATCCGAGGTTCCCGTTCAAGCTAAGCGTAAATGACAGGTATCCGATGGCCATTCCCGACAACGCAGGAGGTTCCGACCATGCATATTTCATGATGAGCGGAGTTCCCGTCATCGGCTTCGGCACCGGAGACCCCCTCGGATACAACTTCAGCTATGGCGAGATCTGGCATACCGACCGCGACCTCTACACCAAGAGCATTCCCGAATATATGGAGCACACATCCATCGTGAATGCAATAGTCCTCTGGGGCATCGCAAACCTGCCCGAGAAACTGCCCGCCGATGCGGTATATATCCAGGAGTAATCAAATTCAATTTATAAAACAAACGAGGGTGACCCGGAGGAAAGGGCCACCCTCTTTATTTTTTACGTTGGGAATCACTGCTTACTGCTGCCTCTGCCTTACCGCCTCGAACAGCATGACAGAAGCGGCGACCGACACATTGAGAGAGCCTATATCTCCTCGCATGGGGATTCGGGCCTGTACATCGCAGAGAGCCAGCACCGATGAAGATATACCCTTGCCCTCGGAACCCATGACGAATGCCGTAGGCCTTGTCATGTCCACATTGTAAATCAGGCTTTCGGCCTTCTCGGTTGCCGCCACTATCTGGAATCCCTTTTCCTTGAGATAGTACAAAGGTATCCGCAGGTTCTTGCATTTCGCCACTCCTATACGCAGCAGGGCTCCTGCCGAAGCCTTGACTCCGTCGGCGTTGATAGCGGCTCCGCCCTTCGCCGGAAGGATGATGCCGCCGGCTCCGGCACATTCGGCAGTACGGGCGACAGCCCCCAGGTTCCGCACATCGCTCACTCCGTCCAGCAGGACAAAAACAGGGGCAGGATCCTTCTGCAGGGCCCTGTCCACCATTTCCTCCAGGGGAATGTAGTCTATCTGCGGCAGGTATGCCACCACACCCTGATTCCTGCCTCCGCGGAAGCGGGCCAGCCTCTCCGCGGGCACGAACTGGAAGGGTATGCCACGGCTGTCCAGCTCCGTAAGAAGCTGACGGAACTGCTGCCCCTCCAGCCCCTGCCTGAGCAGCACCTTCTCTATCTGCCTTCCGGACAGCACGGCCTCCAATACGGGATGCATCCCGTAGAGGTGGTAAGACGTATCTTTCTTTTCTGTATTCTCCATATTCCGATATTATTGTGGTTCAATTACAAATCAACCGTTAAGCTCCATCCATTCCTCCATGGTGCGGTCCAGGGTCCTTTTGAGTTCCAGATACTCGCGGGTCAGCCTGTCGATGTCGGTATCAGCTGAGGGTGCGGCCAGGACTTTCTCCAGTTCCTTCATCTGAGTCTCGATGTCGGCTATCTTCTTCTCGCAGCTCTCGATACGCTTCTGCTTGCGGCGCAGCTCCTTCTGCTCTTGAAAGGAGAGAGCGGAGTCGGTAGATGGCTGTACGGACTTCGAGGCATTTCCTGAGGGCCGGGAAGACCGCTCCAGGTCCTGCAGGTTCTCTATGCGCCGCTTCTCGATGAAATCCCGCACTCCTCCGAGGTATTCCTTCACCGTCCCGTCGCGGAACTCATAGACCTTGTCCACCAACCCGTCGAGGAAGTCCCTGTCGTGAGACACGATAACCAGAGTCCCGTCGTAGCGCTGGAGGGCCTGCTTGAGCACGTCTTTGGAACGGATATCCATGTGGTTGGTCGGCTCGTCGAGGGCCAGCAGGTTGTACGGGTGGAGTATGAGCTTGGCCATGGCAAGACGGGAACGCTCGCCTCCGCTGAGTACGGCCACCTTCTTGTCGATGTCCTCACCGCGGAAGAGAAAGGCCCCGAGGATATCCCTCAGCCTGGTGCGGATATCGCCCACAGCCACCTTGTCGAGGGTATCGTAGACCGTATCGTTTTTATCGAGTACGTCCTCCTGGTTCTGGGCATAGTAGCCGAGAGCCACATTGTACCCGAGAGAGGCCGAGCCGGCTATGGGCCGCAGTTCCCCGGTAATGTATTTCATCATGGTACTCTTTCCCTCGC
>ENA-OOXJ01000124-OOXJ01000124.1-human-gut-metagenome-genome-assembly--contig:-NODE-124-length-70969-cov-4.930846_pt1 | contig 70969 bp, 58 predicted proteins | sample MGYA00241587_ERZ501343 | MGnify/ENA primary metagenome ERZ501343 (study PRJEB25962, sample SAMEA2042918) | human gut metagenome | biome: human gut; feature: human-associated habitat; material: faeces... | reverse complement strand
TTGTGCTCTTCAGGATGAATTCGACTCTACGGGCGGCGGGGATATTCGGCTCATACTTGAGCGGAGCGCTGCCCCTGTCGATCACTATCGGCTGGGAGAAAACCATGCCGTTCACATTATATATCTCGCAGCGGACATAGAGCATATCCGCCGTGCTCATCGTGTCAAGGTCGAGCGTTGCCTTGCCGTCGGAAAGCTCCTGCTTTGCGATTATTCTGCCGTTCGCTATCCACTGCACATAGTCGGCGTTGCCGGCGCAAAGGGTGATCTTATGGCCCTCGGTCGTGAGTGAGCTGACCCTTGCAAGCGGCTGATCAACGCCCTCCGGCGCATGGACGTCCTGCTCGGGGCCTATTGCGCCGCTCGAAATTACGGTGTGCGTTGCACCGAAGAATTCGCCCCTCTCCATGCAGGAGCGTATCGACTCGTTCGACACCTCATCGAGCATGAAATACATAAAGCAACTGTTGAGCCTGCCCGTCGTGTGGGCGTCCGAGCCCGCAAAGCCGAACACCGTCTTGCCGTAGGGCAGGCAGCGGGTCAGCAGGCTGTCCCACATCACGCGGTCGTGTGCGGTCACCGAGGTAAAGCCGTTGACCGCCTCCACGCCGAGGCAGGAGGGGTAACGCAGCAGCTTGTCGGTGAGCAGATCGACGCTTTCGGCGTTGAATTCGCCTTTTTTATCGTCCCATACCGTGCCGGACCAGTCGCCGGGATGGTTGATATGCGATACACCGCCGTGCTTCTCGACCAGCGAAAGCGCGTAATCGTAGCCGTTCTCAAAGCCCCAATCCATATTGCCGACATTCTCGGGCAGAAAATATCCGTTGACATGGCTCATTGTGACGGTAACGCCGTTCAGCTCGTTTGAGCCGGTCAGACAAAACATTCCCCTGCCCCTCGCCTCGCCCGTGGACTCAAGGGCGGCGCTGCCGTCGGTCACGGCGGCAAACTCCTCCGGGGTCAGCGGCTTCTTATCGTAGCCGAGCAGATATGAATAGAGATAAAGCGGCCTGATAAACGGTGTTTTATCCCACGCCCTGCCGGTTATACCGTGCTCTGAGAATGAGAGGATATCGTAATTCTGCTCATAGGCGGCGTATATCATGTTTCTGAAGGTCTCGCTGCCGTCGCTGACGGAGGAGTGGGTGTGCAGACCCGTTTTATATGCCTTGCGGCTGCTCCAATCGACGTCCTTATAGGGCGAAACGAGAGTGTAATCCGAATTCGGCGCCGCCGAGGCAAAAACGGGGGTCAAAGCGGTAAGCAATGCAAGCAAGACGGCTATCAATCCTTTTTTGTTCATCGGTAAAACCTCCGAATATTTGTTAAACTCATTTTACAATAATTTCTGAGAAAAGTCCATATGTTTTGTCTGTCAAATTAATAAAAAATTCACGGCTTCTTAATTGACTTTTACGATTTTTAGGCTATACTGAAAGCGAAATGCGGGTGACCGCAAGATCAAATTTCAATTTTCTGAGGAGGAAATCACAATGGCACAAAGATTTGTTCTCAACGAAACTTCTTATCACGGCAGCGGCGCAGTCGCCAATGTTGCGGCCGAGGCAAAGGCAAGGGGCTTCCGCAAGGCACTGGTCTGCTCCGATCCCTCGCTTGTGAAATTCGGTGTCTCTCAGAAGGTTACGGATATCCTCGATAAAGAGGGTCTGGCTTATGAGCTTTTCACCGATATCAAGCCGAATCCCACTATCGAAAATGTTCAGGCGGGTGTAGCGGCATTCAAGGCTGCGGATGCCGACTATATCGTCGCTATCGGCGGCGGCTCCTCAATGGATACCGCCAAGGCGATAGGCATTATCATCAACAATCCCGAATTCGCCGACGTGCGTTCGCTCGAGGGCGTTGCACCCACCAAGAATAAGAGCGTGCCCATCATCGCCGTGCCCACCACCGCAGGCACCGCCGCGGAGGTCACTATCAACTATGTTATCACCGACGTGCAGAAGAACCGCAAGATGGTCTGCGTTGACGTGCATGACATCCCCGTCGTGGCAGTTGTCGACCCCGATATGATGTCAAGTATGCCCAAGGGTTTGACCGCGGCGACCGGCATGGACGCCCTGACCCACGCCATCGAGGGCTACATCACCAAGGGCGCATGGGAGCTGTCGGATATGTTCCACCTCAAGGCTATAGAGATAATCTCCCGCTCGCTCAGAGGCGCTGTCGAGAATACCCCCGAGGGCAGAACAGATATGGCTCTCGGCCAGTATATTGCGGGCATGGGCTTCTCAAATGTCGGCCTCGGCATAGTCCATTCAATGGCTCACCCGCTCGGCGCTCTCTATGACACCCCGCACGGAGTAGCGAACGCCATCATCCTGCCCACCGTCATGGAGTATAACGCACCCTGCACGGGCGAGAAATACAGAGACATCGCAAGGGCAATGGGCGTTAAGGGCACCGAGAATATGACTCAGGAGGAGTACCGCAAGGCCGCCGTTGACGCGGTAAGGCAGCTCTCCCACGATGTCGGCATCCCCGCAGACCTCAAGGATATCGTCAAGCCCGAGGACGTGCAGTTCCTCGCCGAGAGCGCATATGCTGACGCCTGCCGCCCCGGCAACCCGAGAGATACGAGCGTCGAGGAGCTCAAGCAGCTCTACCTCAGCCTCATGTAATCCACCGATCTCTAAGCTCCTAAACTCCTAAGTTTCTAAATTCCTAAATCTCCTCAGCCGCCTCCCAACCTCGTGCACACCGGCCTCTTCTCCGCGGAGGAGACTTTTTGCGTTATAACAGGCAATTCATAAGGCGTAATGAATTTCATCCGCTCAAGGGCTGCACAAATTATATCAAATCACTTGCGGGACAGGCACGGAGGCTATATAATTAAATAGTATAAGGTTGAAAGGAGCGGTCGTTTTGAAGATTCTTGTTTTCGGTTCGTGCAACATCGACCTTGTTTATTCCGTCAAGAGCATAGTCAGACCGGGTGAAACGCTCGCGGTCGGGGAGCTGAATCAATTTCCCGGCGGCAAGGGCTTCAACCAGGCGATAGCCGCCGCGATACCCCGCAAGGGCGAGGTTGCCGAATGGCTCAAGAGCGCCGAGCCGATAACCGCTCGCTAAGTTCTTTGCAAGGCAAACAGCAAATCTAATGCGTTTTTGCACATAATCCGCTATAAAAGTCAGCAAATTTGCAGGATTTTTAACAAAAAACTGCATTTATACTTGACAAGCGTAATTTTTTATTGTAAAATTACGGGCATAAAGACAAGGGCGTCTTTGGGTAGGGTAGCTCCGCCTGAAGGCGCATTTATTATAATTAATTCGCATTAAAACATTCCCGTCAGGAGGAGATCAATATGTCATATGTTGACGAAATCATCGCTCAGGTCATCGAGCAGAATCCGTCGGAGCCGGAATTCCATCAGGCTGTCAGAGAGGTGCTCGATTCGCTGAGAGTCGTGGTGGACGCTCACGAGGATGAGTACAGACGCAACGCCCTGCTCGAGAGGCTTGTCAACCCCGAAAGACAGATCAAATTCAGAGTGCCCTGGATAGACGACAACGGTCAGGCGCACATCAACACCGGCTACCGCGTGCAGTTCAACAGCGCCATCGGCCCCTACAAGGGCGGCCTGAGACTGCATCCCTCGGTCAACCTCGGCATCATCAAATTCCTCGGTTTCGAGCAGGTATTCAAGAATTCGCTGACCGGCCTGCCCATCGGCGGCGGCAAGGGCGGCTCGGACTTCGACCCCAAGGGCAAATCCGACCGTGAGATAATGGCGTTCTGCCAGAGCTTCATGCTGGAGCTTTACAGATATATCGGCGCTGACACCGACGTGCCCGCGGGCGATATCGGCACGGGCGCAAGAGAGATAGGCTATATGTTCGGCCAATACAAGAGGATAAAGGGCCTCTTTGAGGGCGTGCTCACCGGCAAAGGCTTGACCTACGGCGGCTCGCTCGCAAGGACGGAGGCCACGGGCTACGGCCTGCTATATATCACCGAGGAGATGCTTAAATGCAACGGCATCGAGCTCCGCGGCAAGACCATCGCCGTCTCCGGCTCGGGCAACGTCGCGATATATGCCATCGAGAAGGCGCAGCAGCTCGGCGCGAAGGTCGTCACCGCCTCCGACTCGACGGGCTGGATCTATGACCCCGACGGCATCGACCTCGCCGCCCTCAAGGAGATAAAGGAAGTCAACAGAGCAAGGCTCACAGAGTATAAGAAGTACCGCCCGAATTCGGAGTATCACGAGGGCAAGGGCGTGTGGGGCGTCAAGGCCGATATCGCTCTCCCCTGCGCCACTCAGAATGAGCTTGATATTGAGGACGCTAAGAAGCTGGTCGAGAACGGCGTTATCGCAGTATGCGAGGGCGCAAATATGCCCACGACCATCGAGGCGACCGATTATCTGAGGGAGCACGGCGTTTACTTCCTGCCCGGCAAGGCCGCTAACGCGGGCGGCGTCGCCACCTCGGCTCTCGAAATGTCGCAGAACAGCGAGAGGCTCAACTGGACCTTTGAAAAGGTCGACTCCAAGCTCCAGAAGATAATGGTGGAGCTTTTCCACAACCTCGACGACGCAGCCGCGAGATACGGTATGCCCGGCAACTATGTGGCGGGCGCAAATATCGCGGGCTTCGAGAGAGTGGTCACCGCCATGAACGCACAGGGTATAGTTTGATAATACAGGCATAAATAATGACCGAGCAGCTTTTAACAGCTGCCCGGTCTTTTTCTGTTTCACTATTCGGCGGCTACTCCGCTTAGTGCTTCCATCCCCTCGATCGAACTCGCCGGATATCCCGTTTTGAATGTAAGGGGAATTTCAAGTGTAACGCTGTCAAAGGTTACCTCGACGGGCTTTTTGATGCTTTTGACTTTGCATGGATACTCTGTGATAAATTCAAAGAGCGCCTTATTGTTTGCGCTGCTCTCAATCGGCTGAATCTCATTGCAGCTATAGCTTTTAAGCTCAGGCTTTTTGCGATTCACCTTAACGGACGAATACAGACCCCACTCGGGATCATCGGCATTCTCACGCATTTCCTCCGGCTTATCGGTTTCGAGTAAAATTACAACGCCTAAAGTGTCGTTTGCGTAATAACAATATCTGACCTCTGCTTTGCCGTGGGGAACCTCACACTTTATCGGCTCCTCTAAGATATAGAACTCATTTTTAACGGACGAAATGGGCTTTAAAGCATAACGCATAACGAAATATTCATCAGGATTTCTCTTTCCGCAAGCTGCACCGAGCAAAACGAATATTCCCGCAATTAGCAAAGATAATATTTTCTTCATTATTATTCACCAAGCTTACCTATTGTAATTTATAAATACAGTTATTGCACACGGACTTCCCCTTTAAGTCTGGATGCTCTTCATCAATTCCGGAATCAATTACTCCTATAACAATTCCTTCACCATCATACTCTAACCTTTTGTTCCAATTAATATCTCCAAGCTACCATTGAACCCTATTGGTTGGAGTACAAATATAATCAGACTTCAAATCATTACATGATGGCAATAATGCTAACAACAATAAGGCCATCACAATAGACAAACACTTAGCAATCATGTTATCACATCTTTTCTAGAGATTTCAACATATCAATGCCACATTGGAATCGACTCCTTTAATTGAATTAAATAATATTGTACTTTATACATAGTAATTGCACACTATTATCTTTACAAATAAATCTTATCATAAATCTTGTAAAAAGTCAATTATATTCCATTATGTCAAAATACACGATTTTATCAGATTGTTTTTGTTGAAAGTACCATATCCATTAATTGCGCTGAAGCAGTTACTTTAAGACTATGAACATAAATATTAGATTGTTCTATCAAAACATTATTACACTATACGAATTTTTGATTCCCTTTACCGTTGATTCCGGCGGAATAATGTGGTATATTATTAGTGTATGCAAGCGCAATATAAAACATCAAACAGCAAGGAGTTTTGAAAATGGCACTGAAAATCGGAATCATCGGCAACGGCGGCATAAGCAACGCCCACATGGACGGCTACAAGGCTCTGGGCGACAGGGTCGAGGTCGTCGCCTGCTGCGACATCAATTTTGAGAAGGCAAAGAGCTACGCCGAGAGATACGGCGTTAAAAATTGCTACGACAACTGCTATGATATGCTCGCCGAAAACGAGCTGGACGCCGTGAGCGTCTGCACATGGAACAGCGCCCACGCCGAATGCACCATAGCTGCGCTCAACGCGGGCTGCCACGTCCTTTGCGAGAAGCCCATGGCGATGAGCACCGAGGAGGCGCTCGCAATGCAGGCCGCCGCAGAGAAGAACGGCAAGCTGCTCATGCTCGGCTTCGTGCGCAGACACGGCAGCGATGCCCGCACGGCAGTCGACCTCATTTCAAAAGGCTACCTCGGCGACATTTACTACGCCAAGGCGTCATACCTGCGCCGCTGCGGCTTCCCCGGCGGCTGGTTCGGCGACAAGTCCCGCTCCGGCGGCGGACCGCTGATAGACCTCGGCGTTCATGTCATTGACCTGTCGAGATATGTTATGGGCAAGCCGAAGCCCGTCACCGTTTTCGGCGCAACATTCAACAAGATAGGCGCAAGGGATAACATCAAGACCGGCGACTGGCAGAGCGAGACCGTGGTGGAGAAGCCGATATTCGACGTTGAGGATCTTGCGACCGCTATGATAAGATTTGATAACGGCGCGGTGCTCCATGTCGAGGCGAGCTTCAACCTGAATCTCAAGAGCCCCTCGGGCGACCTTGAATTCTTCGGCGACAGGGCGGGTCTCAGCTTCACGCCGTTTGAGCTGCATACCGAGTGCAACGATATGCTCGCCGACATCGCCATTCACGGCGAGACGGATTTTGATTTTGCCCGCGACTTCAAGCGCGAAGTGAAGAATTTCGTCGACAGCGTTGAGGGCAAAGCGGAATGCCTCGCCCCCGCCGAGGACGGCGTTGAGCTGATGAGGATCCTTGACGCTATCTATCTCTCCGCCAAGACGGGCAAGTCGGTCGATATCGTGAGATAAGATTTTTGAAAAACAATCAACAGGCTGCGGAGATGAGATAATGTCAAATATAATCGTTGCCGGTGCGGGTCACGGCGGAGTTGCGGCGGCCATGAAGCTCGCACAACAGGGTCACAGCGTCACCGTTTATGAAAAGAGCAGCTATGAGCGGCTCGGGCTGCCTCATAAGGACACCTTTGACGAAAGCGCAATGGAATTCGCGGGGCTTGAGGTGCCCGAGAGCTGGCGCGCGCCCAACAACATAATCACGATTGTTCCTCTTGACAGCGAGGTCGCGCCACTCACCCTGCCTGAGGATAAAAACGCCCGCTCGCTGATAGTCGAGCGCAAGGAGCTGATAAGGCATCTGATATCCCTATCCGAGGAGGCGGGGGTCAGCTTCGTCTACGGCGAGGAGGTGCTCGCGCCCGTGATGCTCGGCAGCAGAGTCGGCGGCATAGTCACCTCGGGAGGCGTGCGCTACTGCGACCTTGTGATAGACGCCTGCGGGGTTCATTCTCCGCTGCGCCGCGCAATGCCGGAATTCACCCGCATTCAAAATGAGCCGGGCGAATTTGACGTGCTCCACACCTACAGGGCTTATTACGAAAAAGTCGAGGGCGAGCAGGAGCCTGCGACCCGCTATAACATAATCCTCAAGAATGACGGCACGGTCGGTATGTCGTGGCTGATAACCGAGGAGGACGCGGTCGACGTGCTGATAGCCCGCTTCCAAGGCACTGATCTGAGCGGCTTCTGCGAGCCGCTGAATGAGCTTTATGAGCAATACGGTCATATGGGCAAAAAGCTGGTTCGGGGCGGGCTGATAACCGATATCCCCGTACGCCAGCCGCTCGCGGTCTTTGTCGCCGACGGCTATGCCGCGGTGGGCGACAGCGCCTTTATGACCTACGCCGTCAAGGGCTCGGGCATAGCATATTCGCTCATGGCTGGCACTCTGCTTGCAAATGCGATCGAGCAGGACGAGGACTGCCTCTTTAACTGCGACACCCTTTGGGAATACGAAAAAGCGTTCTTCAGGCAGATAGGCTTCGACGCCTGCCGCACAGCGCTGATGAAAAATCTGCTGCCCTACCTCACCGCAAAGGAGGTCAGCGACCTCTTCGCCGCCAAGGTCATCACGACCGAGGATCTCGCGGAGCTGAACTCCGGCTCCCTCGGCTCGCTGCTTAATTCGCAGATGATATCCAAGGTCAAGGAGAAGCTGCGCCAGCTTAAAGGTATGCCCGAGCTTCGCAAAAAGCTGCTCGACATGGTGGTGTGGTTCGGCAAGCTGACGATAATTGAGCCGTTCTTCCCATCAAAATACGACCGTGACGGCGTTGCGAAGTGGGCGGAGCGCTACAACGAATTCTTTGAATCCATCAAATACCATCCCGCAGAGGCAGAGAGCGAATAACGGTCGTTTGCCCCGAGATTTGTTCAAAATCGCCGATTTTGCCGGCTGAAAAAAGTCGGCATTCGGCAAAACGGGGGTTGACAAGCAAAAAACGTGATAGTATAATGTTTTTATCAACAATGACGGAAGGAGATACGGATATGAGCCGCAAAGCAATGACCTTCGCTGCTGCCCACGCCGTCTCTCACTCTGCCCGTAGCTCCAAAGCTGCGTCCTTTGCCCTTATCGAAGCAGTGCGCTTTTTTGCGTACCGCTTTTTTTATTATTATTTTTACGGCTCGGTAGCTTTCTCTCCCGCACAGGGCGCATATGGCAAAGCGGCTATGGCATAACAGCAGGCTTTTAAATTGTCATCGGGCGGTTCTCCTGTCGGGGAATCGCTTTTCTTTTTACCTTGAGTGATCCCGTATCACTCTCGCAATTGACAATACCGAATCCTACAGTAAATCAAAAGCATGATAGCACGGAGGTGTCGGCAATGAACGAACTTGAACTTTCCAGAAAAGAAATCAGCCGCATTGACGCAGAGATGGCGAAGCTCTTTGAGGAGCGTATGCATCAGTGTGAGAACGTGGCGGCGTACAAAAAGGAGCACGGGCTTTCAGTGCGTGACTCCGCAAGGGAGACGGAGCTTATCGACCGCTCAAGAGCGCTTATCGAGAGCAAGGAGATAGAATCCTATTACGTCCGATTCCTCAGAAGCACCATAGATCTCTCCTGCAAATATCAGTCAAAGCTGCTCGGCGGCATGAAGGTCGCCTACTGCGGCGACGAGGGCGCGTTTGCCTATATTGCGGCGCTGCGTATGTTCCCGGATTCTCAGCTGATATCCTACCCCGACTTCACCAAGGCATACAGAGCCGTTGAGAACGGCGAATGCGACTGCACGGTGCTCCCGCTTGAGAACAGCTACGCGGGCGAGGTCGGCACGGTGATGGATCTTGTTTTCTCGGGCAGCCTCTTTGTCAATCAGGTCATTGATATGCCCGTCACTCATAGCCTTGTGGGGCTTGAGGGCGCAAGCGTTGACACGATAAAGACCGTTATCAGCCACCCGCAGGCGCTCGCCCAGTGCGGCGGATATATCTCGCAGCACGGCTTCAAGACCGTCAGCGACACGAATACGGCGCTCGCCGTGAAGCACGTCAGGGAGGGCGGCGACCCGACCGTGGCGGCAGTTGCCTCGGCGGAGGCGGCGGAGATATTCGGGCTTAAAACGATAGTCGAGCGGATAAACGACAACCCCAACAACACCACCCGCTTCGCCGCATTCTCAAGGGCGCAGAATTCACCCGCAGCGGCGGCAAAGAGAGAGGATGAGAGCTTCATCCTTGTATTCACGGTTCAGAATGAGGCGGGTTCGCTCGCAAAGACGCTGAATATCATCGGCGCTCACGGCTTCAATATGCGCTCGCTCAGAAGCCGCCCGATGAAGGATCTGCAATGGAATTATTTCTTCTATATCGAAGCCGAGGGCAATGTGAATACCGAGAACGGCAGAGATATGCTGCGCGAGCTTTCGGCTATCTGCGCCAAACTGAAGCTCGTGGGCACTTATTACTCAAAACTAAGCACTCAGGACGGTGATAAACAATGATAATACCCGTTAAAACAGAGCAGGGCAGCTATGATATAGTCCTTGAGCGCGGCGCGCTCGACAAAGTCGGCGAGCTGCTCGACCTTGACCGCAGGGTGCTTGTCGTGACCGACAGCGGCGTGCCCATAAAATACGCAAGGAGCGTTGCAAAGCAGTGTAAGGAGTCAAAGCTGCTGCTCATAAAGAGCGGCGAAGCGAGCAAATGCTTCCGCTCGCTCGAGGGCGTGCTCTCCGCAATGCTGAATTTCTCCCTCACCCGCGGCGACTGCATTGTGGCGGTCGGCGGCGGAGTTGTCGGCGACCTCAGCGGCTTCGCGGCCTCCTGCTATATGAGGGGCATAGATTTTTATAATATCCCGACCACCCTGCTCTCGCAGGTCGATTCCTCGATAGGCGGCAAGACCGCTATTGACTTCGGCAAGGTCAAGAATGCCGTCGGCGCATTTTATCAGCCAAAGAAGGTCGTTATCGACCCGGACGTGCTGTCCACCCTTGACGACCGTCAGCTCCATGCGGGGCTTGCCGAGGCGATAAAAATGGCGGCGACGAGCGACAAGGAGCTGTTTGAGCTTATCGCAAAGAGTGAAAACATCCGCGGCGATATAGTCGAGGTCATACGCCGCTCGCTGATAATAAAAAAAGATGTTGTCGAACAGGATCCCAAGGAGAGCGGCCTGCGCCGAGTGCTGAATTTCGGTCACACGGTCGGCCACGCCATAGAGAGCCTTGAGAGCGGCAAGCTGCTGCACGGCGAATGCATTGCGCTCGGAATGCTGCCGATGTGCAGTGAAGAGGTCAGGGCAAGGCTGCTGCCCGTGCTTGAGAAATACTCTCTCCCCACCAAGTCGGCAATCGCCCCCGAGAGGATGGCGTCGCTCATCGGCCACGACAAAAAGGTGCAGGGCGGCTACGTGAACGCCGTCACGGTGAACGAGATCGGCTCATTTGAATTCGTTAAAATGAGCGCCGACGAAATTATCGAAAAAACGGAGTGCTTAAGATGAAAAACTCATTCGGCAGCAGCGTTTGCGTAACGCTCTTCGGCGAGAGCCACGGCTCGGCGGTAGGCGCCGTAGTCGACGGCCTTGCCCCCGGCCTCCCCGTAAAAAATGAAAGTATAGAGCGGCTGCTCGCCCGCCGCCGTCCCTCGGGTCTGACCGACACGGCAAGGCGCGAGAGCGACCGTTTCGAGATACTCAGCGGCGTTTTCGGCGGCAGGACTACGGGCACACCGCTGTGCATAGTCATCCCAAACGAAAACACCCGCAGCGGCGACTATCAATACGGCGCCGCACGCCCGTCCCATGCGGATTATGCGGCGTTTTGCAAATACCACGGCTTTGAGGATTACCGCGGCGGCGGCCACTTCTCAGGCAGAGTGACGGCTGCGCTCGTAGCCGTCGGCGGCATACTCCTGCCCGCCCTTGAGAGCCTCGGCATCACCGTCGGCACTCATATTCTCAGCTGCGGCGGCGTAAACGACAGGGATTTTGACGATATCGGGACCGATATTGCGCTCCTCGGCGGCAAGACCTTCCCCGTGCTCGACGATGAGCGCGGCAAGGAGATGACCGAGCGTATCCTCAAGGCGAGAGAGGCGCTCGACAGCGTCGGCGGCGTCACTCAGACTGCGGTCTGCGGCGTGCCCGGCGGGGTCGGTGAGCCTTGGTTTGACAGCGTTGAGGGTCTGCTCTCCCACGCGCTTTTCAGCCTGGGCGGCGTCAAGGGCGTTGAATTCGGGCTGGGCTTCGGCTTTGCCGACAGGCGCGGCAGCGAATGCAACGACGCTATGCGGATCGAGGGCGGCTCGCCCGTCACCGTCACCAACAACAACGGCGGTATAAACGGCGGTATCACAAACGGTATGCCGATATTATTCCAATGCGCCGTCAAGCCCACGCCCTCCATCGCCCGTGAGCAGCAGACAGTCGATTTTATCAAAAACGAAAATACGCCAATAAATATAAAAGGCAGGCACGACCCGGCGATAATCCGCCGAATCTGCCCCGTTATCGACAGCGTGACGGCGATAGTCCTCTGCGACCTGCTCGCCCAGCGCTTCGGCACGGATTCGCTCGTTAAGGGGGTGCCCTCATGCTTTACGGATTGATAGGCGAGAAGCTCGGGCACAGCTACTCCTGCGAGATACACGAAAAAATAGCCGATTATCACTACGAATTGCGTGAAATACCGCGTGAGGAGCTTGCGGATTTCTTCGCAAAGCGCGATTTCAAAGGCATAAACGTGACAATTCCCTATAAAGAAGCCGTCATGCCGCTGCTCGACGAGATATCCGACACGGCGAAGGCGGTCGGGGCGGTGAACACCGTTGTCAACCGCGGCGGCAGGCTTTACGGCTACAATACCGACCTTGCCGGCATGACCGCGATGCTGCGCCGAGCGGGCATCGACCCGAGTGGCAAAAAGGCGCTCGTCCTCGGCACGGGCGGCACCTCAAAAACGGCGAGAGCCGTGCTTAAAAGCCTCGGTGCGGCGAGCATTACCCTTGTCTCCCGAAGCGGCAGAGAGGGCGGCGTGACCTATGACGAAGCCGCCGTAAAATGCGCCGACGCCGAGATAATAATCAACACCACCCCCGTCGGGATGTATCCGAATATCGGGGCGAAGCCGATAGATATTTCGCTTTTCCCCCGTCTGTGCGGCGTGGCGGACGCGATATATAATCCCCTGCGCTCCGAGCTTATATCCGACGCCGCCGAGCGCGGGATCCCTTGCAGCGGCGGTCTTTATATGCTGGCGGCTCAGGCGGTATACGCCCGCGCGCTCTTCCTCGGCGAGGATGCTGACGAATCCCTCATCGGCAAGGCATATCTCGGCACTAAGCTGCAAAAGCAAAATATCGTGCTCATCGGTATGCCGTCCTCGGGCAAATCCACCGTCGGCGGGCTGCTCGCCGAGAGCGAGGGCAGGGAATTCATTGACACCGACCTCCTTATCGCCGAGCGGGCGGGCAAAAGCATCCCCGAGATATTTGCCGCCGAGGGCGAGAGCGGCTTCCGCAAGCTCGAATCCGAGGTCATCGCCGACGTGGCGGCAAAGAGCGGCTGCGTTATCGCAACGGGCGGCGGCTCGGTGCTGAACCCCGCAAACGTCCGCAAATTAAAGCAAAACGGTGTGCTCGTATTTCTCGACAGGCGCCCCGAGCTGCTTTGCGGCACGGCGGACAGACCCCTATCCCAAAACAGCGAAGCAATGGCTCGCCTCTATGAGCAGCGATACCCGATATACACCGCGTCGGCCGATATCACGGTCGACTCAAACGGCACGGTCGGCGAGGCGGCGGAGCTGATAAAAAAGGAGCTGCAAAAATGAAATTTTTAATTCTCAACGGGCCGAATATCAACATTCTCGGCATCCGTGAGCCTGATATATACGGCAGGCAGACCTACGACGACCTCGTTCGGCTCATCAAGCGTCACGCCGAGGAGCTGGGCGTTGAGGTCGAATTCGTTCAATCCAACCACGAGGGCGATTTGGTCGACGCCATACAAAACGCATATTTCTCCCATACGGACGGCATCGTCTTCAACCCCGCCGCCTACACCCACACGAGCGTCGCCATTGCGGACGCGGTCAAGGGTGTCGGCATCCCGACCGTCGAAGTGCATATCTCCGACGTGTCGAAGCGCGAGAGCTTCCGTCAGGTCAGCTATATTTCCGCGGCGGCGGTCAAAACCATTGCGGGTCAGGGGCTTGACGGCTACAATCAGGCGCTCGATTTCCTTACCGATCTTGTGAGGAATGAAAAATGAAAGTGATTATTTCCCCGAGCAGGGCGCACGGGCGGGTCAACGCTCCCCCATCCAAGAGCTTTGCTCACAGAATGATGATATGCGCCGCGCTTGCGGGCGGCACGAGCGTTATCGACGGCGTCGCCGAGAGCGAGGATATGCTCGCAACGCTCGACTGCATCAGAGCAATGGGCGCCGAATGCAGCCTCAGCGGTCAAAAGCTGACCGTCACGGGCATTGCGGGGCGCTTCGGCGGCAAACCCGAATTCCCCTGCCGTGAGAGCGGCAGCACTCTGCGATTTCTGCTCCCCGTCGCATTGACGGCGGGCTGCGGCGGCACTTTCACGGGCACAAAGCGGCTCATGGAGCGAGGCATAGGCGTTTATGAAACACTTTTTGCCGGAAAAGGAATTACGGTAAATAAAAACGGCGGCATCACCGTCGGCGGCGCTCTTACTCCCGGCGAATATACACTGCCGGGCAATGTGAGCAGCCAATTCGTCAGCGGATTGCTCTTCGCTCTGCCGCTCCTCGGCGGCGACAGCACCGTGCGCGTGCTCCCACCCGTTGAGAGCAGAGCTTACATAGATATAACGGCGGCGGTCGAGGCCCAGTTCGGCGTGATGATAACCGAGAGCGAGCCGAATGTTTTCACCGTCAAGGGCGGTCAAAAATTCAGGGCGACAAACGCAGCGGTCGAGGACGACTGGTCAAACGCTGCCTTCCTGCTTGCGCTGAATCACCTCGGCGGCAGCGTTGAGGTCAGCGGGCTGAATCCCCTCAGCCTGCAAGGCGACAGGGTCTGCGCCGAGCTGCTCGACAGGCTCGAATCCCCGGGCGCTCAGATAGACGTTTCCGCCTGCCCGGATCTGGCGCCGATACTTTTTGCCGTTGCGGCGGCGAAGCACGGGGCGCATTTCACGGGCACGGCAAGGCTCAAGATCAAGGAGAGCGACCGCGCGGCGGCCATGGCTCGGGAGCTTGCGAAATTCGGCATAAGCTCCGATATCCGTGAGAATGAAGCGTTCATCTCGGGCGGGCTGTCAGCCCCGAACGCCGAGCTTTGCGGCCACAACGATCACCGCATCGTCATGGCGCTCTCGGTGCTCCTGAGCATGACCGGCGGCGTTATCGACGGCGCCGAGGCTATATGCAAGAGCTACCCCGACTTCTTCAACACCCTTGCCGCCCTCGGAACGGAGGTCAAAGTCATATGAAATTTGATAAAGATACAAAAATTCTGATAGTCGGTCTCGGCCTTATCGGCGGCAGCTACGCCGAGGCGCTGAGCAGCGGCGGCTACGAGGTCGGCGCAATCGACTGCAACGCCGATTCGATAGCTTTTGCCCTCGAAAAGGGCTGGATAAGCAGCGGCAGAGCCGACACGGACGGCGAATATATCGGCAAATTCGATCTGATAGTTTTCGCCCTTTATCCACATATTTTCATCGACTGGATAAAGCAAAATCAGCGGTTTATCCGTCCGGGCGCTCTGCTCACCGATGTGACGGGCGTTAAATGCAGCGTGGTCTATGAGGTGCAGAGGCTGCTGCGGAGCGACCTTGAATTCATCGGGGCGCATCCCATGGCGGGGCGCGAGGTCAGCGGAGTCCGCAACGCAAAGAAAGAGATATTCACCGACGCGAACTACATCGTCACCCCCACCGAGTCGAATACGCTCGAGGCCATAGCCGCCTGCAAGGCTCTCGGCAGGGCGATAGGCTTCAAAAACATCAGCACCCTGACCCCCGAGAAGCACGACGAGATAGTCGGCTTCCTCTCTCACCTGACCCACTGCATAGCCGTGGCGCTGATGATATCAAAGGAATCGGAGCATATGTGCGAATACACGGGCGACTCATTCCGCGACCTGACGAGGATAGCCAAGATAAACGACGTGATGTGGAGCGAGCTTTTCATGCTGAATAAGACCGAACTGCTCGCCCAGATGAAGCTGTTTGAGGCGGCGTTCGACCGCCTGAGGATCAGCATTGAGCAGGACGACACCGACGCGCTGCGCGAGATGATGCGTCTCTCGGCAAAGCGCAGAGAATACTTCGACATTAAGTAACCTGTTAAAGGAGCAAAGGATATGAATATGGAATTCAAGCGCAAAATGCCCTCTCCGCAGGAGGTCAAGGATATGTACAGCGTCACCGAGGAGATGACAGCGCGCAAAAAGCAAAACGACAAAGAGATCAGAGACGTTTTCACCGGCAAGGATAACAGGCTCGTGCTCGTCATAGGCCCCTGCTCGGCGGACAGAGAGGACGCCGTGCTCGACTATATCTCAAGGCTGCGCGAGGTGCAGGAGAAGGTCAAGGATAAGATCCTCATCATCCCACGCATCTACACCAACAAGCCGAGGACAACGGGCGACGGCTACAAGGGAATGCTTCATCAGCCCGACCCCAACGGCTCGCCCGATATGCTCAAGGGGCTTATCGCCATACGCAAGCTGCATCTTAAAGCGCTTGAGCAGACAGGCTTCTCCTGCGCCGATGAGATGCTCTACCCCGAGAATCACCACTACCTCTCCGACGTGCTTTCATATGTTGCGGTCGGCGCAAGGTCGGTCGAGAATCAGCTCCACCGCCTCACCGCAAGCGGCCTTGACCTGCCCGTCGGCATGAAAAACCCCACAGGCGGCGATCTCTCCGTTATGATGAACTCCGTCACGGCGGCTCAGCACCCGCACACCTTCGTTTACTCCAGCTGGGAGGTCGAGAGCAAGGGCAACCCGCTCGCCCACGCAATCCTCAGAGGCTCGGCGGATAAACACGGCCAGACCGTGCCGAACTACCACTACGAGGATCTGCAGCATCTCTGCGCCCTCTACGCCGACAGCGGGCTGAAGAACCCCGGCGTTATCATCGACACCAACCACTCGAATTCGGGCAAGCACTGGGATCAGCAGCCCCGTATCGCCAAGGAGATCCTCCACAGCTCACGCCTCTCGGGCGATATCTTCGGCATCCTCAAGGGTCTGATGATAGAATCCTATATCGAGGACGGCAACCAGAAGCCCGACGGCGGCGTCTACGGCAAGTCGATAACCGACCCCTGCCTCGGCTGGGAAAAGACCGAACGCCTCATCCTCGAAATCGCAGACCTGAGATAAATGAAATAACCCCCATAAATTAATCAATACAGCCAAAAACGGGCGGTCAATGACCACCCGTTTTTTGCAATTGAGTATTAAATTGTGATCAAGTCCGTTATAAGGCAGGTTTTTTTGCTATTTGAGTTTACGGGGCTCGTCGGTGAGACCCAAGAGGTAATCGGCGGAGATATTATAATACTGAGCGAGGGTCTTGATATGGTGGCTGGGGATATCTCTCACACCGCGCTCGTAGGCGCTGTAATACTGATATGTCGTGTTGAGTACGTCAGCGATTTCTTTCTGTGTTTTTTCGTTATCCTCTCTTATGTCACGAAGTCTCTGATAATAGTATTTTTGCATAATTTCAACGAGCTCCTTTTGTTGCTTTCGCTGAAATTTTATCATATATGGTTAGTTTGGCTTGACAATTAGCCATATATGATTTATTTTAGAACTAAATTAGTCATATATGATTAAAATATTCGCTGCTGAAATGCGGCGGGGCAGACGGAGGATTTAATAATGTATACGAATATCGGAGCAAAAATCAAGGGGCTGGCGATCGTTGTTTGTATCGGTGGCATAATAGCGGGCGTTATAGCCGGCTTGGCGCTCATATCGTTTGATGAGGATCTTGCGCTTATCGCTGTTTTGCTGATTGCGGTTGCTGCTCTAATATCATGGGTTTCGTCTTTTGTTTTGTACGGATTCGGCGAGCTTGTGGAAAACAGCGGTAAAATCGCTGACGGGAAAGCTCCGCAGCAGAATCCCCGTCCCGCGGCGCCTTATCCGCAAAACCGTGACCTGACAGAGCTGCATAAGCTGAGAATGCAGGGAATCATCACCGAAGAAGAGTATCAGAAAAAACTTGCGGAGAGAGGCTGACATGAATAAAAAACTTGTTTTCTATCCGGAAAAGATGACATGGGTCTGTGTGTTGCTTGGGATCGCTGTAATTGCAAGAATTTCACTCAATGCTTATATTATGTTCTTTTCTGAGCAAAAGGCTTCGGCATATGATTACGCCATGATGTTAAACGGCTTTTTGTTGCCTGTTGTACCTTTTGTTATAACCCTTATAATAATTAACAGATCACAAAATTGTTATTTAGGTAACTACTTTAAGGCCTTATTCTTATGTGAGGCTGTATTAAGCCTAGTGCAAATAGTCTTTATTGTGCTGACATATTACTTATTATGGGCAAATTTGGAAGACTCTCTGGGATTTTTACAGTATGATTCTCTCGGAGAATACATGCTAGTAAACTACTTTTCTATTCTTAAAGCAGTTGTTGCCGCAACGTGTTACACTTTTTATTCTCTTTTTGATAACAAGGGAATGCTTCTCAAAATATCGCGAATCGTGCTTTTTGCTTCTTCTTTATATGATTGCTACAGCTCAGTTATGAACACCATAAACACATTTAACAATGAACATTTGAAGCAATCGTTCGCTATCAGTCAAATTGTTAATCTATTAATTACTGTTTCGCTTAATGCTGCTCTATTGATTCTTCTTTTCATTGTCTCTAAGATTGAAACACCAAATAGCACCCTGTCCATAGAGGAAAAATTCAGATCCCTCGACGAAAAATATGCTGCCGGGCAAATCGGCAAAGAAGCCTACGAAGCCGCGCGGGCAGAATTATTAAAACAGTTATAAATCAAAAAGACTGCTGCAAATGTTAGAAAGCATTTGCGGCAGTCTTTATTTATACCTTTTAATATTGACGATAATGCGGCCTTTTTTGCTCACGGCGGAGCAATCGGTGACGATGATGCGGCCTTTGCGTCGAAAAACTATTTTATCCCCCTCGCCGATACGTTTGTCGGCTTTGAGGCATTCGCAGTCATTGACAAAGACCAGTCCGTGCTCAATCGCGTCGCAGGCGGCGGTGCGGGAGACTGCAAAACCGTTTTTCACAACGCTGTCAAGCCTCATGGTGGAGACGGTGAAGCTGCCCTGCTCGGCGGAATCGGCGGAGCAGAGAGCGCGTACTTCATCAGGCTCCGCAGGGCGTGCGGAGAGGGTGCCTCGCCCTGCCCTGCCGAGGTTATCGGCGATAAACGGCGCCATTTTGCCGAGCACGGCGATGAAGCAGCCGTCATCCGTCACACGGATATCTCCCGTCATTTCACGCTTTATCCCGAGCGACATCAGCGCCCCGAGATAGTCGCGGTGGCCGAGCGGCGGCGAGAATTTATCTTTTGTCACCCGCAGCACGGTTATCGGGTCGGAGTCGGGGTCGCTCGCAAAATATTCGGCGAGCTGCTCCGTGCTCCCCGCCTCGATATAAGGCGGCAGCAGCACGGCTGCGGTGCGCTCCGCGTCGGGGAAAGCGCCGTAAAATACGCATTTCACATCCGGGTACGGCAGGCGCATATTTTTCACCAGCGAACGCTCGTGTATATCGAGGAAGTCGCTGTTGGTTATCATGGAATTATCGCTGCAAAGGCGAGCCTTATCCTCGAGCCTTGCAAGCAGCAGCTTGTCATCGGGCTGTGGCTTATTCATTCGGCAACCTCAGAAATTCTCCGACTCGGCGTATCTCTCTGAAATTCAAAGCAGTTCAACTCCCTTGGCTTTGCACTCATCTATCATGCCCTGCGGCCATACGGAGGCCTGCACCTCGCCGATATGAGCCTTGCGCAGGAAGAACATACAAATTCTCGACTGGCCTATGCCGCCGCCGATGGAATAGGGCAGCTCGCCGTTCAGCAGAGCCTTGTGGAACGGCAGCTCCTTGCGCTCGGGGCAGCCTCTTATCTCAAGCTGGCGCATGAGCGACTCCTCGTCGACCCTGATGCCCATTGACGAAAGCTCAAAGGCTATGTCGAGCACGGGGTAATAGACGACGATATCGCCGTTAAGCTCCCAATCGTCGTAGTCGGGCGCTCTGCCGTCGTGAATGTCGCCGCTCTTGAGCGCGCCGCCTATCTTCATAATGAAAACGGCTTTTTTCTCACGGGCTATGCGGTTCTCCCTCTCCTTGGGGCTGAGGTCGGGGTACATATCCTCCAGCTCCTGAGTGGTGATAAAAGTTATCTTGTCGGGCAGGAAGTGCTTCTCGACGAAATCGTAGTCGTCGGCAACATATCTCTCGGTGTGGCGCAGAGCGCGGTATATCGCCCTGACAGCTATTTTGAGAGTTTCCTCGTTCCTGTCCTCTTTGTTGATGTGCTTCTCCCAATCCCACTGGTCGACGAACACCGAGTGGATATTGTCGGTGTCCTCGTCGCGGCGGATGGCGTTCATATCGGTATAAAGACCCTCGCCCGCCTCGAAGCCGTACTGCTTGAGGGCGAGTCTCTTCCACTTTGCAAGGGACTGCACTATCTCCACGTCGCCGGTGTCGATGCCCTTGATGTCGAAGCTGACAGGGCGTTCAACGCCGTTGAGCGTGTCGTTCAGACCCGATTTGGCGTCCACAAAGAGCGGCGCGGATACACGGGTGAGGTTGAGCTGGATGGCAAGATCGCGCTCAAAGAAATCCTTAACCTTTTTAATGGCGAGCTGAGTCTGCCTCTGGCTCAGAAGCGAACGGTAGCCCTCCGGAACAGTTAATTTATACATAGAAATGCTCCTCCGAAATTGCATTATTTTAAAAGTATATCATCATACGCTTTTTAATGCAATAGCCGAAGGAGCTTTTTTTATTGCGCCGAGGGGCTGCGGTAGTCGCTCAGCGCCTTGAATTCATAGCCTTGCGAACGGGCATAGTCGATAATGTCGCCGAGGGCTGCGGCGTTGTCGGGTGAGACGGAGTGCAGCAGTATGACCGCGCCGGGGTGCAGGCGTGAGGTGACGGTTTTGAAGGCATATTCACCGCCCTTGGTGTCCTTCACATCCCAATCCGCATAGGCGCACGACCAAAATACGCTCGTGTAGCCCATCGAGCCGACAAGGTCGAGGGCGCTTTCGTTGTATGAGCCCTCGGGGAAGCGGAAAAACTCCGTCGAATAGCCGAAATTCTGCCGCAGATAATTGTCGCATTCGAGCAGCTCCGCCGCCATGCGTTCGCGGGATATCTTGGCGAAATCCGGGTGCTTGGTCGAGTGGTTGCCGACGATGTGACCCTCCGTTATCATGCGGGCTATGAGGTCGGGCTGCGACTTGATATGCTCCAGAGTGCAGAAGAACGCCGCAGGCACATTTTTCTCAAGGAGCGTGTCGAGCACCTTGGAGGTGTAGCCGTTCTCCCAGCCGCAGTCAAAGGTCAGATAGAGCGCCTTTGTGCCCGGGGTCGTGTCGTAGCATAGCGCCCTGTAGCCCTTTGACTCAAAAAAGCTCTGAGCGTTCTTTGAATTGTCGTGGACAATGCCGTTTTTGGCGACGCCGTAGCTGTGGCCTATCTTTGCGGTCGGCAGTCCCCTCGTATTCTCGGGGTCGGGCACGGAGAAGCTGACCTCGTCGAGCACGGGTCTGCCCGTCAGGGGCGACGTGACGGCTGCGCTTGTTGTCGGCGCGTCGGTGGCGGTCGGCCTGCCTTTATCCTCGACGGTGACGGGCGCATTAGCGTCGTTCTCCTCCATCGTGCCTCTGCCCGTGCAGCCGCAAAGCAGCAGAAGAGAGGCAAGCAAAATTACAGTAATTACCTTTTTCATTAAATCACCTTGCTTTATTTGCTGAAATCATGTATAGTATTCCCGTACGTTTCAAAAAAATTTGATTTTTTATTGGATCGCTGCAACAAAATCACACAATAATCACACTTATTAAATGAAGCGGTAAGGAGGGTCGGTCTTGAGCGCTCAGATAAGCGAACTCGTTACTCTTGCAAAAAACGGCAGCGCCGAAGCCTTCGGCGAGCTGTATGAAATATACTATAAGGATATGTACTGCTATGCGTGCTACGTTACGGGCAGCGAAAGCCTGGCGCAGGACGCGGTTTCGGACGCGGTGCTTTCCGCCTTTCAGCAGATTGGGTCTCTTCGAAAGCCCGCAGCGTTCAAAGGATGGCTCTTTAAGATACTCTGCGCCAGCTGCAAAAGGTATTACACCGAGAACGAAAAGAAAAAATCCGTCGTCTATCTCGATGACGAAAACGGGGGATTTGACGAGCCGAGCGTGCTCGACGATCTCGACATCTCTATCGAGCTTCGCAACGCCTTGCAGGCGCTTGCGCCCGATGAGAGGGAGATAGTCCTGCTCAGCGTCGTCAGCGATTATAAAAGTCACGAGATAGCCGAGATACTTGATTGCCCGTCCTCGACGGTGCGCTCAAAGCTCAAGCGTTCGCTTGAGAAGCTGCGCCGCCGCATGGGCGGAGATACATGAGAAAGGGGGCGAACGGGATGAATAAAAAGGATAAGGAACTGCTTGAGCAGCTAAAAGGGGAATTAAACAAAGCCGCCTCCGAGGTCAAGGTGCCAGAGAGGCTGCAAAAAGACAATATCGTTGCAATGCTCAATGAGAGCAAAAAGAGCGAAAGCGAAAAGGATTTTTCCGCTAAAACGGGGTATAAAGACAATAACATTATCGTGCTCAGGCGTATAACCGCCGTGGCGGCAATGCTGGTGATAGTCATCGGAGCTGTGCTCCTGATGAAGCCCAACAGAGGCCCTCAGACGGTAGTTCACGACCCTGCATACGAGGGCTTCGAGCTGGAGGAGCCGATAAAAAGCATCAGCAGCTATGACGAAGTCGAGCAGGCGGTGCGCAAGATCCTCGAGCAGGAGAATTCGACCGTGCAGGCAACTCTCCAAGAGGGCAAGACAGAGAAAAACAACGACTCAAGCCCCGGTAAGACGAGCGTGTATGTGGCCGCCGTGCCGGAGACTCCGGTGCTTCTCGGTCAATCCGATGTGTCGGATTCCTCAGAGAAATCGACCAAGAGCTATTCGCAGTCAGCGGATATAGTCAAGAACGACGGCAAATATCTCTATATCGTCACCGCAGGCGTTGACGCCAAAACAGGCAGACCGCTTGAGCAGATTAAGATAGTCAGCGCATTGCCGGCGGACGACATGAAGGTCGTGTCGACCGTGGTGCTCTCCGATCCGTCGAATTCCTCGACGGTGGACGAATGCTTTGAGATATACCTCAAGGGCAACAAGCTGATAGCCCTGATGAAGCGCTACGATTACTCGATGACCGGTTCGTCCGCTGCAAGCGAGCTTTCGACCGTTGCGGTCTATTATGATATTTCCGACCCCACCTCTCCCGTCAAGATAAGGGAGCATGTGCAGGACGGCTCATATATCACCTCCAAGCTCTACGGCAGCAGACTCTGCATAATAACCGCCAAATCCATCAATAATTCGCTTGCCGTTAAGGCGGCGGGCGCAGCCGAGAAGCTGCTGCCGAGCCTTAAGATAAACGGTAAGGTCACTGCGCTCAGCGCAGATAACGTATTCATCTCGGTCAATTCACCCGAGGCTTCATACCTCTTTATTACGGTCACCAACCTTGATGCCCTCGAGTCGCAGGTCGGCTCGCTCGCCGTATTAGGCAGCGGCAGCGAGATATATTGCTCGCCCAAGGCGGTCTATATTTCGAGGGAATTCGTCTCAACCGATAAAGGCTCCGAATACAAGAATCTCACCGAGATCTACAGATTCGCCGTCAGCGGCACGAGCGTCAAGCTCTCCGGCTCCTATACGCTGGAAGGCTCCGTGCTCAAGGGGCTCTCGGTCGATGAGGAGAACGATCTGCTGCATATCGCGGCGTCGGACGACAGCTCCGTTGATTTCTATGTCCTTAACAACAAGATGGAGTATGTCGGCGGCGTTAAGCGAGTGTGCAAGAGCGGCGCCAAAAGCGTCAAATTCATCGGCAAGAACGCCTATGTAGTCGAAAGCGGCAGCAACAAGACAAAGATAGTCGATTTCTCCGAGCCGAGATCGCCCAAGGTCGCGGGCTCGATCAATACGGGCGGCTTTGCAGGCGAACTTTTCTCCGTCAGCGACACCAAACTGATAGGCATCAGGCTCTCGGATGCGGGCGGCGCGACGATAACTCTTATCGACGTCACCGACCCCAACGAACCCACAGAGGTCGGCAGCTATGCTCTTGAGTCGACGATGCGTCTGCCCTCGGCGGGCGACAGCAGGGGGATCATGCTCATAGCGGATACCGAGACCTTCGGCATCCCCGTTGTCAGTGTGAACGCCGCAGACGGCACGAGCGTGTCGAGCTACATGCTCTTCAGCGTTGCCGACGGCAAGATAACTCCTGTCGGCGCTTATAACCACGACGCTCAGGCTGTCGGCGATACGGCAACAAGAGCCGCCGTGATAGGCGACAATCTCTACACCATTTCCGGCGAGAAAGCCGTTGCATTCTCCATAAAGGACTGCTCCGTGCTCTCAAGCGTTAAAATCAAATGATCCGACGGAATATCCACTCGCACCTGAATCGGATGGAAGGGCTCACAAGGTGGATTCCACATAGACTCCTTGCAGCTTCTTTGGGGAAAGAAGCCGCACATAGGGGGACAAAGATGGCAGTGCGGCTGAGCACGAAGGCACATCGTGCTCAGCCAAGCTCCCTTGATCGGATCAGAGATCGTCTACATCCTGCACCGGCTGCACACCGTCATACGGAGTGCCCGTATAGCTGCCCAGCACGTCGGTGTGAATATCCGGGTCGTTCAGCTCATAGCCCCGCTCGGATTTGCTCCTCTTAAAGTGCCACTGCGCTTTATTCTTATCATTTTTCTTCTTTTGAAGATTATCGGGCATAGCTTCTATGCTCCTTTCATATAGATTTATTTTATTTTCTGCGTCGGCGGCGTTTTAATTCAAAATATACAAATGTTAAATTTCATTTAATATCGTATTTGGGAATTATAACGCTTGACAAAAGCACCGTCGGCGTGTATAAATATATCTGTATTCTATAAAAATCAAAAAAGGACGGTAATAACCATGAAAAAGACAATTTCACTCGTGCTTGCAGTTCTCTTTGCTGCTATAGCCGTATGCACTTTCGCTATCAGCGCTTTTGCTGATAATAACGCAAACGCCGGTGCAAACGCCGGTGCAAATGCAGGTGCAAATGCAGGTGCAAATGCAGGCGCAAATGCAGGCGCAAACGCCGGTGCAAATGACAATGACGATGTTCAGGGTCCCACCGACCCCACAACTGCCACTACCGCAGCTACCACCACTACCACCGCAGCAGCCACCACTACCACTACTGCAAGCGGTGAAACCACCACTGCCGCAGGCACTACCGCAACCACTAAGGCTGCCGATGTGACCAAGACCAATCCCAACGGCCAAACCAACTATGTTGACCCCGCCGAGAAGAGCACCAAGGCAACCACCAAAAAGGCTCCCGCTAAGGTTGACAGCTCTATCCCCTCGACCGGCAGTGAGATCCTCGTTCCCGCCGTTGCCCTCCTCGCTCTCGCAGCAGGCACCGTCGCAGTCGTTAAGACCAAGAAGGATAACTGATCCGACAAATAACCAATAGAAATAAAAATCCCGACCGCTCTGTGTAACGCAGAGCGGTCGGTTTTGTTTTATCTTAACGTATGTCTGAAAAAATTATTTGAAATATTCCGCGATGGTATGGATGCGGGTCTGCTGGTCGACACGGAAGGGGCAGCGAGCGGTGCAATGGCCGCAGCTCAGGCAGGCTTCGGCGTTCACGGCGAGCTTGCCGTAGTTGCCCTCTTTATCGTATACCGCTCCGAAATGGAGCTGAAAATACACCTTATAGCGCACCCCTGAGATCGCCTTGCCGAACGGCTCATAGACAGCCGCTCCGCCTCCGCAAGGTCAAAGAAGTTTATGCCGTTTGCAACGGCTTCCTGTATTCCATAGTTCAGTCTCCTTGTCAGAGGGTCGTTTTTTCGCTGTGTATAGCGTTGACGATCCGCTCAAGGCCCGTGCGGATGATAGAGCGGGGCATTGCGAGATTCAGGCGGATATAGCCCGCCGCGTTGCCAACGAACAGCTCGTTGCCGCCCTCAAGCAGCACGCCCGCTTTATTTGCAAAGAAGCTCGGCAGATTCACGCTCTCGGGCAGGCATTTGCCGAGATCGACCCACGCAAGATAGGTCGCCTCGGGGATATACATGACCGCCTCGGGCAGCTCGCTGTCAAGAAATTCCTTGGCAAAGGCAAAATTGCCGTCAAGATAGGCTTTAAGCGCCTCGTGCCACTCCCCGCCCCTCTCGTAGGCCGCCGTTGCGGCGGTGAGCGAGAGCGGATTAACGTCGCCCGAGAGCTTGTCGCGGCGTCTGAAGCGCTCGCGAAGAGCTTCGTCGCGGATAATTATATTTGAGAATGCCAGACCCGCTAAATTGAAGGTCTTGGTGGGCGCCATGCAGGTGATGAGCTTCGGGTAATCCGCCATCACCTTTGCCAGCGGAATATGGCGGCGGCCGCAGCGGATAAGGTCGCAGTGTATCTCATCCGAAACGACCCAAAGATCGTATTTCCTGATTATCTCGGCGGCTCGGCTCAGCTCGCCCTCTGTCCACATCCTGCCGGTGGGGTTCTGCGGATTACACCAAAGCACCAGCTTACAGGCAGGGTCGGCGCATTTCGCTTCAAAATCATCAAAATCCGCCTCAAAAACGCCGTCGGGGTTTTTATGCAGCGGCGAGGTCAGTATCCCGACCCCAGCGTATTCCGCCGCATGGGCGAAATAGCCGTAGGCGGGTGTATTCACCAGCACCTTTTCGTCGGCGGTGCAGAGGATCTCGGTCAGGCTGTAGAGCGCCGGGATAATGCCGGGCGTTATGCAAAGCTCCTCCTTGGGGAAGCTCCAATCATAGTGGCCTTTGCACCATGCGGAGAATGCGTTGTAATATCTGTCGTCGTAAAGCGCGGTGTAGCCGAATATGCGGCGGTCGACCCGCTCATGCAGCGCCTTGATTATCTCGGGCGCAGTGCCGAACTCCATATCCGCCACCCACATACGCACGAATTCCTCATCCTTATACGGGAATTTTTTATCCGCATCGGCGTGGAAGATATATTCCCTGAAGCCGTCGGTATTCAAGGCGTTGGTGTGGCGGCGGTCGATTATCTCGTCAAAGATATATGACACAAAAGTCACCTTTCACTTTCATTTATTTTCAAATTCCTTGGCTGCTTTTTTCAGCATCTCGCGGATATGCAGGTGCTGGGGGCAGATCTGCTCGCATTTGCCGCAGCCGATGCAGTCGGAGGCCTTGCAGCCTTGCTTGGCGCAGATATCCTCATAGTTATGCTCCGCATTCCAGTCGTGGCAGACCCTTTTTGCATTCATGCAGGCAAAAAGATCTGGTATTGCTATATGCTTCGGGCAGCCGTCGGTGCAGTAGCGGCAGGCGGTGCAGGGTATGAGGTGCTTCGAGAGAAAGATCTCCCGTACCCTGTCGAGAGCCTCCCGCTCCCTGCCGTCGAGGGGCATAAATTCCTTCATATGTGAGACGTTGTCCTCCATCTGCTTCATATCGCTCATGCCGGAGAGCACCATGAATACCCCCTCGAAGCCCGCCGCGAATCTTATCGCATATGAAGCGGGACTGCCTCCGCCGAGGGAGTCGATTATCTCCTTTGCCTCGTCCGGCAGGTTGACAAGATTGCCGCCCTTGACGGGCTCCATGACTATGACGGGCTTGCCGTGCCTGCGGCAGACCTCATAGCATTTGCGTGCCTGAACCTCCGGGTCGTCCAAATCAACATAATTCAACTGAAGCTGCACGACCTCCGTCTGCGGATATTCCGTGAGGATCTCGTCGAGCACCTCGGCGGTGTCGTGGAACGAGATGCCGACGTGCTTTACTCTGCCCTCCGCTTTCAGCTCAAAGGCTGTCTCGTAGGCTCGGCAGCTCTTGAATTTCTCAAAAACGTCCTTGCACTGAGAGTGCATGAGATAGAAGTCAAAATACTCCACGCCGCAGGCCTCGAGCTGGCTCTGAAAGAACGGACGTATGTCCTCCTCTTTATCAAAATACGGGCCTGTGAGCTTATCGGTGAGGATATAGCTCTCTCTCGGGCGGTGCTTCACAAGGCACTCCCTTATGGCCGTCTCGCTCTTGCCGCTGAGGTAGCCGTGAGCCGTATCGAAATAATTAAACCCCTGTGCAAGGAAGTAATCGACCATCTTGCAAAATTCCGCAAAATCCACCTCGTCGCCGTTCATCGGCAGACGCATACAGCCGAAGCCGAAATTCCTCTTTACATTTTCAAATTCACCCATGTCGAAGCTCCTTTCTCTCGGTTTGCGGTGCAGGAATGCGCTGCCTCTATATTACTGCATAATGTGCTGCCGTGGCAAGAGATTTTTATTATTTTTTTAAAAATCTCCCCGAATTTGATTCGGGGAGAGAGCTTCAGTTTTCGATTATATGCTGCATGGCGTTGCGGATATGGGTGACGGTCAGCTCCTCCGCAAGGGCGCGGTCGCCGCGGCTTATCGCGTCAAGCACGGCACGGTGCTCCGCGAGGGACTCCGTGGCTCTGCTCTTGTCGGAGACAGAAGCCTTGCGGTATTTGATTATCTTCTTATGCAGGTCGGTGAGCGTGTCGCAGAGAGGAACGCTGCCGCTCGCCCGATATATCGCGCGGTGGAAGCGGCTGTCGGCATTCTTGATATTGTCGGCGTCGCCCTTGGCAGTGTAGAATTCCTGCATATCAAGTATCTCGCGCAGTTCAGCTATATCCGAGGGCGAGGCGTTCTTTGCGGCCGCCGCAGCCATGCCCTCAAGGCGCAGGCGCATTTCATAGATAGTGACGATATCCTCCTTTGATATGCCGATAACAAGCGCTCCTTTGGTGGTCATCTCGATAAGATGCTCCTGCTCGAGCCTGCGAAGAGCCTCGCGCACGGGGGTACGGCTGACCTCCAGCAGCTCGGAGAGCCTGTTCTCGGTCAAGACCTCGCCCCTCGGGAATTTCTCGCTCAGAATATCGCGTTCAAGTATCTCAAATATCTGATCGGCTATCGAATTGCTTCTTCTCTCCATACCGCACCTCATTTACGCACGAAGCGGCCGCCCGAAAGCTCGGCTAACTTCGCTTCAAGCTCGTGATTTGACAGTGCGGAGACTCTGCCGCCGGCGTATTCGCCGTCCACCCACTCCTTAAGCTCCGCCACAAGCGGGTCGCGCTTATCGAGGGCGTCGACGCCCTCAAGGCCGTAATTCTCGTTTATCCAATAGGCTATGCCCGCAAGCCCCGAGGTTTTGCTGACGGCCACGCCTGCGGGGCGGTTGAGCAGCTTCTTGGTGTTGAAAATATTATATATCTCCTCGTCCTTGAGCAGTCCGTCGGCGTGAATGCCCGCGCGGGTGGTGTTGAAATTCCTGCCGACGAACGGGGTCATTTCTGGGATGTTATAGCCTATCTCGTTCCTGAAGTAATCGGCTATCTCGGTTATGACGGTGGGATCCATGCCGTCGAAGGAGCCTCTGAGCGAGGCGTATTCAAACACCATGGCCTCAAGCGGCACGTTGCCCGTGCGCTCACCGATGCCGAGCAATGAGCAGTTGACCGCCCCCGCGCCGTACATCCACGCGGTGGAGGCGTTGACGACTGCCTTATAGAAGTCATTGTGACCGTGCCACTCGAGCATATCGCTCGGCACGTCGGCATAGTGCCTCAGGCCGTAGACGATGCCCGCAACGCTGCGGGGCAGGGCTGCGCCGGGGTAGGGCACGCCGTAGCCCATCGTGTCGCAGGCTCTTATCTTGACGGGGATACCCGCCTGCCTCGACATCTCGGTAAGCTCATTCACAAACGGCACGACGAAGCCGTAGAAATCCGCGCGGGTGATATCCTCAAAGTGGCATCTGGGCACGAGACCCGCCTCAAACGCGAGCGAGACCACCTCAAGATAGTGCTTCAGGCACTCCGAGCGGGTCATCTTCATCTTCTTAAATATATGATAATCGCTGCAGCTGACGAGAATGCCCGTCTCACGGATGCCGAGATCCTTGACGAGCTTGAAATCCTCCTTGCTCGCCCTTATCCATGTGGTTATCTCGGGAAATTTCAGCCCGAGCGCCTGGCATTTCTCCACCGCCTCGCGGTCCTTTTTGCTGTAGATAAAGAACTCGGTCTGGCTGATTATGCCGTAAGGGCCGCCGAGCTTTGAGAGCAGCTTATAGAGCGCCACTATCTGCTCCACGGTGTAAGGCTCGACCGACTGCTGCCCGTCCCTGAACGACGTGTCGGTTATCCTTATCTCCTCGGGCATATTCATCGGCACCCTGCGATGGTTGAACGCCACCTTGGGCACGCTGTCGTAATCATAAATATCCCTGTAGAGATTCGGCTCCGCCACATCCTGCAACTCGTATTTATAGATCTTTTGCTCAAGCAGATTTGTCTTTTTTGATATCTCAAGCATCCGAATCCCTCCAATCTGTATAATTGTATACAATTATACAATGATACCTTCCGCTTGTCAAGCGAATTGCGGCAAAATCGCTTGAATTACGGCGAATTGCGGCATTATTGCAATCAAAAACGGCAGCTCCGCCGAACACGGGAGCCGCCGTAAATCATATTCAGTTATTTTTTGCGATAGAACCAGAGCTGCTCTGACCTCGGGCGCATATTCGCCGAAAGGCTTGCCTCCGTAGAGGAACGAAATATAATACGGCTTCAAAGTCAACAAAAACCCGCTTCGCAGCTTGGCTCGGCTGCAAAGCGGGTGCGATATCTATTCGGCGGCTCAGATGATAAACATCACGACGAGCCAGGCTATCCAGAGAATAACGGTTATCGAGTATTTCTCGAGGAATGCGCCCGCCCTTGTGATAATTGCGGGTATGGCGAAGATTATCCTGCCGACGATATTCATATTCTTCTCTTCATAGGCGATATACCAGAAGTTCAGGATATCCTCCGTGAGCGGGAAAACGTTGCAGAGCAGCGAAACGCCCACATAGAGCATAAGCACATAGAGGATAAAGAGCGGCACGGAATCGTAGGGAGTGATGCCCATGTAGCGCAGGTTAAGGAAGCCCGCGATAAAGAGCGGCACGCCAGTGATGAAATTCATAAAGCCCGGGCCTGTCGCCATAAGATAAGAGGCGAAGCCCTTCTTTGCGAATGCGTGCTCCACATGGCCGCAAGCCTCGTCTATCCTCAGATAGCCGGGCACCTCGACGGGCAGGCCGAGAATGCGGCAGGTGAGCTGCTCCCAAAAGCCCTTGATATATGCGCCAGGGAACGTGAGGATCTTGCCGATAATATAAAGCTTTGTCATCATATAAGATCGCACTCCCCTTTCGTAAGGACTTCTTCAAGAGTTTTATCACCCTTGATTATCTGCAAAACACTGTCCGAAATTTCGGACTCTGAGAACGAAGAAAGTATCTCATCGATATAAGCGGCGTTTTCGGTATCCTTCTTGCCCTTCTCCTTGCAGAGCCAAGAGCAAAGGTAGATAGTGTTGGACAGCTCCTGAGTATAGGCGCTGTTGTCGCCGGTATACTGATATATCTGATAGGCAGCGTAATCAGCCTCGTAGGCGTCCTCATAGGCGTTGTCATAGTCGCCGTTCATCAGATAGATAAGGGCGGACTGGCGATAGATCTCGGGCGAGGTGCCGTATTCCTTAAGCGCCTCGGTGCAAAGCTCTCTTGCCTTGTCAAGCTCGCCGACGCTGCGGAGATAGCTTATCTCGAGCTGATATGCGGTGTCCGTTCCCTTACAGGCGGCTTTATACTCCTGCATAACTCTGGCGGCCTCGTCGGTCTTGCCCTCGGCAAGATAGAGGCGCATCTTCATTGAGTTTGCATTAAACGAAGATTTATCATATTTGAGCTGCTTATCGAGATAGGTCAGCGCCTTGTCGCTCTGACCGACATTCATAAGCAGGCGGGCGTAATCGAGGGAATAGAGCCACGAATAGTCGCTCTTCTCGGCGCTGTCAGCCGCCTCGGCAGCCTCAAGGAATTTGATCCTTTCGGCGTCGGGCATATCCTTATAGGTAGCCACGTTATATTTCAGATAATTGAGGAATACCGCATTAACGCCGTCAGCGGTCGCTGCCTCGTCAAAGGCGGCGAGGGTCTCCTCAACGGTGGCTTCATCCGACTGCATCTTCTCGACTGCGTCGGCAACGGCTTCATAGGTATTCTGATAATCGGTGAGGAACTTGGTGCATTCCTTGACCATGGCGTTCTTCTGAGCGTGCTCATTGTAGGTGGAGAATATGCTCTCGGCGCTGTAGGCGGCCTCAAGCGGCGAATATGAATGAGCTATGCTCTTGAATATCTTGAGCTTAACGCCGTAGCCCGAGCGGACAAACGGGCTGTCGCTCTTGAGAATTTCATTCACGCTTGAAACAAGGTCGTCGACCTGGCTGTAGGCGGAATACGCGGGGTACCAGCTGCCCTTTGCGGCCTCCGTGTCGCCTTTATAGACCTGGAGCGCAGGCGCGCTGATAAGGAAGGCAAGACCCATTGCAAAGATGCCGGCTATAACTGCGGCAAAGCCTGCCACCCAGCCGAGCAGCGGTATCTTGGTCGAGCTCATACGCTCCTCGCACTCGTCGCAGTAGTCGCTGCCCTCTGCCCTTCTTCTCTCTCCGCAGGCGAGGCAAAGCTCAACTTCGTCAGTCTCTTCTGCCGTTTCTTCGGTTTCTTCTTCGGATATTTCCTCAGATTCCTCTGCGGCCTCGGTTTCGGGTGCGGCTTCCGTTTTTTCTTCGCCCTCGGCAGTCTCGGGCTGCCCGACTGTCTTGTCGGCGGCGGTTTCCTGCTCGGCGGCGGTCACGGTATCCTCCGGCTCACGCTCAAATTCATTGGTGCGTTCGTTATCCAAGCCGTTTTCCTCCTTTGTTAACTCATGTGGGATTTATTTTAACACTATTTTTGACCGATTTCAAATAAAATTGAAAATATTTACATTTTATTCACTCAATGTTTATTTGCGCCACAGCTTGCGGTCAAGGCTGCGGTACTGCACCGCCTGGGCGATATGCGACGCCTCAATGCTTTCGCACCCCTCAAGGTCGGCTATCGTGCGTGAGACCCTGAGCACCTTGTCGTAGGCTCTGGCAGAGAAATCGAGCTTCTCAAAGACCTCCTCAAGCAGCGCGAGCGCCTCGGGGGTCGGGCGGCAGAAGCGCTTTGTGAGGGCGGCGTCCATCTTGGCGTTGCATGAAACGCCCGTGCCCTTTAACCGCTCCTGCTGAATTCGGCGGGCGGCGTTAACGCGCTTTTTGATATCCGCCGAGCACTCCGACGGCACACGGCTCGACAGCTTGTCAAAATCAACGGGCGGCACCTCGATATGAATGTCTATCCTGTCGAGCAGCGGGCCCGATATCCTTGCAAGATAGCGCTTCGCGGCGCCCTCGGGGCAGGTGCATTCGCGCTTCGGGTGCCCGTGGAAGCCGCAGGGGCAGGGATTCATGGCGCAGACCACCATAGCCGAGCACGGGTAGGTCAGCGAGGCGTTCGCGCGGGAAATGGTGATCTTGCCGTCCTCAATGGGCTGGCGCAGCACCTCCATTGCGACCCGTGAGAATTCGGGCAATTCGTCGAGGAAGAGCACGCCGTTGTGTGCGAGTGAAATTTCACCCGGCCGCGGTATCGCGCCGCCGCCCGATAGACCTGCGGGCGAGACGGTGTGGTGCGGCGAGCGGAAAGGCCGCCGTCTTATGAGTGAAACGCCCTTGGGCAGTGCGCCCGCCACGGAATAAAGCTCCGTGGTCTGCAGGCTCTCCTCAAAGGTCATGTCGGGCAGTATCGAGGGCAGGCGCTTTGCGAGCATACTTTTGCCCGAGCCGGGCGGACCGACCATTATTATGTTGTGACCGCCTGCGGCGGCTATCTCGAGGGCATATCTTGCCTCCTGCTGCCCCATGACGTCGCGGAAATCGGGCAGCGGCAGCTGCGGCTGCTCGTCACGCTGCGGGTCAAAGCGTATCGACGCAAGGCGCTCCTCGCCGTTCAGGTGCTTTATCACCTGCTCAACGGAGTCGACGGCATAGACGTCTATCCCCTCCACAACGGAGCTTTCGAGGGCGTTATCCCTCGGCACAAATACGCTCTTTATCCCCTCTTTTTGCGCCCTTATCACCATCGGCAGGGCTCCGTTGACGTGGCGCACAAGCCCGTCGAGCGACAGCTCGCCGATGAAGGCGCAATCACGCAGCTCGCAGCGGAGCTGACCGCTGGCGCACAGCACGGCTATCAGAATGGGCAGGTCATATACCGGTCCCTCCTTACGTATATCGGCGGGCGAGAGGTTGACCGTCAGCCTGCTCTGCGGGAACGAAAAGCCGCTGTTTTTGACCGCGGAGCGCACTCTGTTCTTCGCCTCATTGACTGCGGCGTCGGGCAAGCCGACCAGATCGACCCTCGGCAGCCCCTGACCGAAATCCACCTCGACCCCGACCATGTAGCTGTCAATACCGAAAAGCCCCATGCTGTTGATACGCGCAAACATCCGACCCCTCCCCATTCTTGATTTTATCAGCGGTCACTTAATATTGTAATCATACCACGAATTTCTCAAAAATACAATATGTGTCATAAAGTTAAATTTTAATATAGTTCAATATAAGAAAATAAAAATAAATATACTTTGCTATTATATAAATATCTATAAACTATTGAACGGAGTGACACTCTTGGCTAAAACTCTGGTGTTGACCGAGAAGCCGTCGGTTGCGAAGGATATAGCCCGTGTGCTCGGCTGCAAGCGCAGCGGCAACGGCTGCATCGTCGGCGATAAATATATAGTTACCTGGGCGCTGGGGCATCTCGTGACCCTCGCCGACCCCGAGGCATATGACGATAAATACAAAAGCTGGCGCATGGAGGATCTGCCCATGCTGCCTGGCAGGATGAAGCTCGTCGTTATCGGCCAGACCTCAAAGCAGTTCAAGGCCGTCAGCTCCCTGCTCTCGAGCGCCGAGGTGAGCGATATAGTCATCGCCACCGACGCGGGGCGCGAGGGCGAGCTTGTCGCAAGGTGGATAATCCAAAAGGCAAGCTGCCGCAAGCCGATGCGGCGGCTCTGGATATCCTCACAGACGGATAAAGCCATCAAGGAGGGCTTCGCCTCACTCAAGCCCTCGTCGCAATACGATAATTTATACCGCAGCGCTCAGTGCAGAGCCGAGGCAGATTGGCTCGTCGGGCTGAACGTCACCCGCGCCCTGACCTGCAAGCACAACGCCCAGCTCTCCGCCGGCAGAGTGCAGACCCCGACCCTCGCCATGATAGTGCGCCGAGAGGAGGATATCCTGCGCTTCAGACCGAAGGATTACTTCACCGTCAAGGCGGATTTCGGCGAATACACCGCTCTTTATAAAGACGGCAAGGGTCAGGCGAGGTTCGTCGACGCCGCTGCCGCCAAGGAGGTCGCCGACTCCGTCAGGGGCAAGCGCGGTGTGCTCTCCGAGGTCAAAAAGGTTTATCGCTTCAAGGCTCCGCCCGCCGCCTACGACCTAACCGAGCTGCAAAGGGATGCGAACAAAAAATACGGCTACTCCGCGAAGCAGACCCTCTCGCTCATGCAGAGTCTTTATGAGACACACAAGCTGCTGACCTATCCGAGGACGGATTCAAGATATATCACAAAGGATGTCGCCGCCACCCTCCCGGAGAGGCTGCGCGCGATAGCAATAGGCCCATATAAGGACGCCGCAAGCGCCGTGCTGCGCTCAAAGCCGATTCAGACGAAGTATATCGTCAACGACGCAAAGGTCACCGACCACCATGCCATAATTCCGACCGAGCAATATGTTGACCTCAACAAGCTCAGCCGTGAGGAGAGGCATATCTACGACCTTGTGGTGCGCCGCTTCATTGCCGTGCTCAGCGCTCCGTTCGAATATGATGAGGTGCAGGTGAAAATAACCGTCGGCAGGTATAATTTTTACACCAAGGGGCAGTCGGTCAAGTCTGCGGGCTGGAAGGCGCTTTATGACTCCTCGCTCGCCGACGACGATGACGACGCCGAGCCGGATCTCGCCGCCCAGCGGCTGCCCGCCCTCTCTCAGGGAGCTGCCACAGCGGTCAAAGAGGTCAGGGTCTGCGCCGGCAAGACCTCGCCGCCCGCAAGATACACCGAAGCAACGCTCCTGACCGCTATGGAGAACCCCGCCTCGCAGGTCGAGGACGGCAGACTGCGCGACGCTCTCAAATCGGCAGGCGGCCTCGGCACGCCCGCGACCAGAGCGGATATCATCGAGAAGCTGTTCAATTCATTCTATATAGAGCGCCGAGGCAGGGAGATATTCCCCACCTCCAAGGGCAGGCAGCTCATCGGCATAGTGCCGCCCGACCTCAAATCCGCCGAGCTGACGGCGAAGTGGGAGCAGCAGCTCTCGCTGATAGCCGAGGGCAAGGCGAACGACAGGAAATTCATCGAAGAAATGCGGGGCTACGCCTCCTCTCTCGTGCAGGCGGTCAAGAGCAGCACGGCGGAGTATAAGCACGACAACATGACCCGCGAGCCGTGCCCGCAATGCGGCAAATACCTGCTCGAGGTGAACGGCAAGAAAGGCAAAATGCTCGTCTGCCAGGATAGAGACTGCGGCTACCGCAAGAGCATATCCGTGATAACCAACGCCCGCTGCCCCGAGTGCCACAAGAAGCTCGAAATGCGCGGCGAAGGCGATAAAAAAGCATTCTTCTGCGTCTGCGGCTACCGTGAGAAGCTCTCGGACTTCGAGAAGCGCAAGGAAAGCTCAGGCGCGGGCAAACGGGATGTGGCGAAATATATGCAGCAGCAGGCGAAGCAGAAGCCCGCGGGCAACGCCCTTGCCGACCAGCTTGCAAAATGGATGGAGGAAAACAAATGAAGCGTTTTCTTTCTGTATTGATAATAGTCGCGATGCTCTTAACACTTGCCTCCTGCTCCGAGAGGGGTGCGGGCAAATCCGTATCATACCCTCTGAGCGCCTCGCCCTCGACCCTCGACCCGCAGTACGCCGCCGAGGTGGGAGCGCAGGCGGTCATCAACAATATTTTTGAGGGGCTCGTGCGCCTGAATTCAAGCGGCGAGGTCATCCCCGGCATTGCGGAGAGCTGGGATATCTCCGCCGACGGGCTGACCTATACCTTCAAGCTCAAGGAGGGCACGGAATGGTACTGCCCGATAATCCTCAAGACCGAGTACGGCGAGGAGTTCTATAAGAGATTCTCCGCCGAAAAAATAACGGCGAACGACTTTGTTTTCGCCTGCCGCAGGACCGTTATGCCCGAGACGAATTCGAGCCACGCACACCGCCTTTTCGCCATTGAGAACGCCCAGGAGATATACTCGGGTAAGCTCGGTACGGAGAGCCTCGGCGTGACGGCTCAGGGCGATTACACACTTGTTTTTCGCCTTGCGGCCCCCTGCCCCGACTTCCTCGAGAGACTGACGGAGTGTGAATTCATGCCCTGCAACGAGGATTTCTTCAACGCAATGGGCGGGCGCTACGGCCTCGGCAACAAGTATATGCTGTGCAACGGCCCGTTTTATGTCAGCGCATGGGACCCCGAGACTTCCATGACGATAAAAGCCAACAAATTCTACTCGGGCGCGTCCAAGGCAAAACCCTCGTCGGTCATCTTTTCGTTTGACCCGAGCGCTGAATCGATATCAAAGAAGCTCACGGCGGGCTCTCTCGGCGCGGCGTTCCTGTCGCCCGACGCACCCCAGCCCGAGAACACCGTGACGGTCAGCGAGAGCGTGAATTCATCATTCGGCTTCATATTCAACTGTGCGAACGCGCTCATGGGCAACAAGGAGCTACGGCTCGCTCTTTGCAGCTCGATAGACCGCAATCTTTTCAGCTCAAAGGGCAGCAATATAGCCCCCCAGAGCGGATTGGTGCCGAGAAGCTGCTCGGCGGGCGGAGTCAACTACCGTGAATCTGTCGGCAGTCAGACCCCCTCAATTCAGTATGACGCTGCCGCCGCTGCGACACATTGGAAAAGCGCCCTTTCTCAGCTCGGCACGGATAAACTGACCTTCACCGTCCTTTGCCCCGCATGGGTCGAGGAGCAGGTGCGACGACAGCTCCAGATATGGCAGCAGATAATGGGCATCGGCCTCGGCGTGACGGTCGTGACGGCGACGGCGGACGAAATAAGCGCCGCGATCGCCGCCGGCAACTATCAGGTAGCCCTCACGGGCATCGACTCGCCGTATGAGAGCGCGGTGGATTTTCTCGCTTCGTTCTCGGACGGCGGCATCTTCGCTTTCTCCGGCAACGAATACTCCGATATAATCAAAAGGCTCATGGGCGTTGACACGGACGGCGAGCTGCTCAGCGGCTGCCTGACGGCGGAAAATTATCTGCTCGGCAACGCCGTGTGCTTCCCCCTCTACGAGCGCTCAAGCCGCTTCGTCACCTCAAAGGACGTCGACGGGATATATATGAACGGCTCGGAGAGCACCGTATGCTTTATTTACGCAAAGAGGTATGACTGATGAAAAAAAGGAATGCGCTCATCGCCGTTTCATGGGCGCTGGTCGCAATTTGCATGGGCGTGATATTTTATCTCTCCTCACAGAATGCGGATGACTCCGCAATGCTCAGCGACGAGGTGAAGAATCTTTTCGGGCTGAAATGGGGCATATTCATCATACGCAAATGTGCCCATTTCCTCGAATTCACGGGGCTTGCAGTGCTGATATTCAACGCCCTCTACCGCACCTGCGGCAGGACGAGGCCCTATCTCACCTTCATCTTGACCGCCGCATACGCGGTCAGCGACGAGATGCACCAGCTCTTTGTGGAGGGCAGAGCCTGCCGAGCCTTTGACGTGCTTGTCGACAGCCTCGGCGCGGCGGCGGGGATAATCGCACTTTATATCTTAATGGAATTATATAAATTTATCAAAGAGCGCCGCAGTCACAACTCGGCGGCTCATTCGGATAAGGGAGGCGAGCAAGAATGACCGACAGCGCAAAGATCATGGCGGCGGGCTGCGCGGCAGGCGCAGCGGCGGCGGTGATACCGACCGTCTACGGCATTGTTAAGACATTCTCAAGGCCGCTCGAGGAGCGTGACAGGCTCAGTGCTCAGGGCGACGGCTTTGTTACCGCGGCGGGCAAGCAGGTGTTCCTGCGAGGGATAAACCTTGCGGATGCGCTGCCCGAGCTGCTTCGGGACGGCGAGGTGCTGAACGCAGGCTCGAGCGAGATTTTTTCGCTTCTCGGCGACCGCTTCGGCAGCTACGGCGCAAGGAAGCTCTTTGAGCGCTACGGCGAGGGGCTTGTCTCCGACAAAGATGTGAAATATATATCGAAGCTCGGCGCGAACTGCGTCAGGATCCCGCTCAGGAGCGAGCTTCTCTTCAAAAAAGACGGCTGCAAGGGCGACCCGGAGCTTGACAGGCTCGACCATATCGTCGCCAAATGCCGCAAAGCGGGGCTTTATGTGATATTCGACCTTCACTCCGCCCCCGGCTTCCAAAACAACGATATTTCCTGCGGCAAAGCGGATTCATGCCGCTTCTTTGAGCAGGGCAAGGAGGGCTTCGAGGCAAGGAACGCCGCCGTGCGCCTTTGGTCACGCCTCGCCGCCCACTACAAGGACGAGCCTGCGGTGGCGGGCTACGACCTGCTCAACCGCCCGCTGCTCAGAGTTGCCGATTGGGAGAGCTCCCTTGACACGCTGCACAAATTTTATTACAGGGCGTTCAGGGCGATAAGAAACAGCGGCTCAGAGCAGACGGTGATCATGCAGGCCGCCCACGGAGCGGATACCCTGCCCGACCCCACCAAATACGAGGGCAAGAACGTCGCCTTCGGCCTCTATTCGCACTTCCACACCACCTTTGAGACCGACGCGCTCGTCAAATCCCTCGGAGCAAGAGGCGGCAGGCGCGTGCCGTTCATCGTGTGTAAATTACGCACCGACGTCAGCCCGGAATACCCGCTCTCGGCTCTCAGCGACGCCGGCGTTTCATGGCTCATCGGCGACTTCAAGGGCAGCGGCGCATCCGCGCTCTACTACGGAGTTGCGGGCGGCGCCGATATAGCCGCCGACGGCTATGAAGAGATAGCTTCAAATCTTGCGGGCGCTGCGGCAACGCCCCAGCTCACCGAGAATACGGAGCTTGCCGCCGAGCTGAAAACGCAATTCGGCAGGCGCTACGTCGCCGCATCAAGCGAAAGCATCGAGAAGCCCGAAAAAGGCTTCAAATTCAAGCTCGGCTTCAACGCCGTTGTCGGCGTATAATAAGCGCAGGATAAGGGGAAAGATATGGGATCGAAATTCGGCTTTGCGGGTCTGCCCGCCTATGAGGGCGGCTCACCCATAGATGAAATATTCAATTGCGGCGGCGCGCTTGCGGACGACACCGACTCCGCTACGCCCGAGGACGCATATATGCAGATAGTGCGGGACACTTCCGAGGATGAGTTCCTCGCCTACTGCCGAAAGCTCGAGTCGGAGGGCTTCACCGCCGTCTATGACCGCGGGAATTCCGCCGGGCTTTACCGCCAATATGAAAGAGGCGGCAGGCTCGCCTATACTTATTATATCTATGCCGAGCGCACGACAAGGATAATCTCGGAGGGGCGCACCTGCACCGTCGTCGAATTCTCGGGCGGCGGCGAAAACACGCTCGGCGACACGGCGCTGATGCAGTTCAGCCTCTACTATTCTGATATGATCCACGGCACGACCTGCGACTGCGGCATGATGTATGTATTACGGCTGCGGAACAACGAGCTTATCATCGTTGACGGCGGCGAATACGAGCAGAGCACCGAGGAGGCGGTCAATGAATTCATGGAGCGCATCCATGCCCTGACCGGCACGCCGAAGGGCGGCAGGATAACGATAGCCGCATGGTACTGCACCCATGACCATAACGACCACATGGACTTTTTCTCAAAGCTCATTCGCTTCCGTTCGGACGAGCTGGAGCTGAAGCGGGTGATGTTCAACCTCCCGTCGGCGAGGCTTCAGCCGCACAGCGACCCCTGCACCGCCCGCATGAGGAGCAGGATAAGCAAAGCATATCCGAATGTCAAGTTCCTGAAGCTCCACACGGGTCAGCGCTTCACACTCGGCAACGCGGCAGTCGAAGTGCTTGTCACCCACGAGGATATACTGCCGAGACACCTTGCCGAGGGTATGTATTACGACGGCGTGAACGAGACCTCGACGATACTTAAAATCGAGTTCGAGGGTCAGTCGATACTCTTCCTTGCGGACGCCATTGACACCGTCGGCGAGATATTCCGCGAACGCTTCGGCGGCGTGGGGCTTGAATGCACCTATCTCCAGGCGGCGCACCACTGCATAAACAGGGTCGAGGATATCTATAATTCAGTCAAGGCAAAGGCTATCCTGATCCCTCAGTGCAGATATATCGCCGAGAGCCGCCACTACGATAATTACCGCCTCATCTGTGACTGCTACGGCGCAGAGAACACCTTCTTCGCCGGCGACTGCACCCGCATATGCTTCACCGACGGTCAAACCTCCCGCGTCGAATATTACCCCACCGTCGGCGGCAAATACGACGGCTCGGAATATTGATCCGATATACTAAACCCGCCCCTTCGCCATGTAAATCACAGCAAAGGAGCGGGTCGTTTTATATGATATTTTAATATAATTAAAATGTATGGAGTTGGTTATTATGATGCCTCGTGCGATAGAATATCGAGAATATAACCCAAGCGATATAGGGTATGTCAGAGATATTATTGAATATGATTTGGGATACGGTGTTTTGCCTGATGAGCTTGAGGGCAGGATAAATGAAATGCTTTCCCGCAATGATTACAAAATCTTTGTCGCCTGTGACGGAGAAAAAGCAGTCGGATTTGTCGGCATGGTTTCATTTATCGCATTTGAACTGAAAACCAAGGCCGCAAAGATCACCGCTCTTGCCGTTTCCATGGAATACAGAAAAAACGGTATCGGCACCAAGCTGCTGAATTTAGTCGAAAACTATTGCAGAAGCAACAATATAGGCTTAGTGTCACTGAACAGCGGCTTGCCGAGGGAGGGCGCTCACCTTTTTTATGAATCCAAGGGCTATATCAAAAAGAGTTATGGATTTGTTAAACAAATAGAATAGAAAATCGCCAAAAGGGCGGACTCAGATAAAGATAAGCCGCCCTGTAAAAAGTCTTTTGCCCTGTGGCTTCGTTAAAAATGCTCGCAATATATCTCCATTATTCCTGCGCTTTTTGCCCCCACTTTTTATGTTCTAATTTCATTGTAATCTTGTTTAGATTCAAGATTTCAAAAAACGGGGGCACAAAATGGAGCCATTTTTGAATTCCGGGGGCGCTTTTCGCCCCCAAATAGTGAAAGTGGAGGCACTTTCTGCCCCCACTCAAGATATGTTGAAGTGGTGCTAAAATACAGTTTAGATTTACCATACATACAAACAGGAAGTTATCATACCGCCTTTATTATTTTCTCTACATCTTTTTTTCTTGATAGCCATATAACCTTATCATCATATCTATCTAAAATACTTCTTATTTCTTTCAGATTTTTATCCTGAAAAGTTTCAGTCCATTTCAAAAGGTTATAGACCGATTTCAAAGTTTCTCTTTTTCCTTTTTGTATTCCCAATTTTCTTTTTATAGAGCGCATAATAATTCTACTTTTATATAAATAACCAGGCATATCTAAAACATATATTTTATCAGCTTCATCAAAACTTTGCTGTACCCAGGCATAATATACCCCCTCAACTATCCACTCATCATTATTATATAATATTTCTTGTAATAACGCTTTTCGTTCATCAAGCGTTCTCTTTTTGCCATATTCTTTGGCGTTATTATCCCATTGAATATCATCTAAGTCGAAATGGGAAATATTATACTTTTTTGAAAGTGCATTTGCTAAATAGGTTTTTCCAGAACCACTGCAACCAATAATATGTATTTTCATAAGTCAGTATTCTCCACAATTCAAGTTTATCAAACTCCTTTTATTCCTGCTGAATCATCTTAAAATGCTTCAATGCGTCCACAATTGCACTTTCTTTATATTCTGGACACTGTGGCTGCCTGCTATCTTCATTTTTAGGTAAATTATAATTCTTTCCAACCTCAATTCCGCATTTTCTCTTTACCTGTGAAATATACAGATTGGAAACCTTCATGCCGGCATTATGTTCCGCCACATACTTCTTTATCTCATCATATGTTGCCTTAGTCTCTGCAGATGTTATATCCACATCATCAAGCTCAATCGTGACATTAATATAATCATCCGGTTTTTGTTTCAGTTGGGACAAAAGAGCTACCGTCTCCACATGGCCTGTGCGGGGAAACATATCGACGGGGGTAGCTTTCACGGCGGAATAGCCGAGGGAGGCGAAGGCGCCGCAGTCACGGGCGAGGGTAGCGGGGTCGCAGGAGACATAGACTATGCGCTCGGGCTGCATTGCTGCGGCGGTCTCGAGCATATCGGGCGAGCAGCCCTTTCTCGGCGGGTCGAGCACTATCACATCGGGTCTCACGCCCTTTGACCTTAGTATCTGAGCCGCCGCGGCAGCGTCGCCGCAGATGAATTCAGCATTCTCTATGCCGTTCAGGCGGGCGTTCGCTTTGGCGTCCTCTATCGCCTCCGGCACTATCTCGACGCCTATCAGCTTCTTTGCCTTTGACGCCATGGAAAGCCCTATCGTGCCCGCCCCGCAATAGAGGTCGAGCACCGTTTCGTTCCCCGTCAGCGAGGCGTACTCCGCCGCCTTATTATACAGCCGCTCCGCCTGGGTGCGGTTGACCTGATAAAACGACAGCGGGGATATCCTGAATCTCAGCGAGCAGAGGATATCCGTGATGCAGTCGCTGCCCCAAAGGGTGCGGCATTCGCCGCCGAGAATTACGTTTGTATCCTTGGTGTTGCTGTTGATGATTATGCTTTTTATGTTTTGATCTCGGCTTGTCAGCATTTGGACGAGCTTGTCCTCGGCGGGCAGGCTCCTGCCGTTTATCACGGCGCACGCCATTATCTCGCCGCTCTTCTCCCCTTTGCGGAGATAGATATGCCGCAGCAGGCCCTTATGGGTCGTCTCGTCGTAGACGGGCACGTTGAACTGCTTTATATAATCGGTGAATACGCCGAGGATATCCGCAAATTCCGTCGGCTGAAGCAGGCAGTCCGGGCAATGCACCACTCTGTGGCTGTGCGGCGAGAAAAAGCCTATCTTCAATTCGCCGTCCTGCATAGCAACAGGGTACTGCGCCTTGTTGCGGTAGCGTTTGTCGCTCTCGGCGGCGATTATCGGCTCGAATTCCGGCTCGACGCCGCCTATACGGCGGAAGCACTCCGCAACATGCTCCTCCTTTATCTTTGCCTCGGCGGCGTAATCCATGTGCGAGAACGCACAGCCTCCGCATCGCAGATACACGGGGCACTCCGGCTCGATTCTGTCGGGCGACGGCTTATCCACGCTCTCCACCTTGGCGAAAGCGTAGGTCTTTTTTACCTTTAGGATATGCGCCGTTATTTCGTCGCCGGGCGCGGTGGAGGGCACAAATATCGCCATGCCCTCATATCTGCCGACTCCGCTGCCGTTCGCCGAGCAGCTGTCTATGCGGAGCTTCACGCGGTCGTTTTTCTTAATACTCATTCGATCAACCCACAAATCTCACATAACGTGAGGTGATATATATCATAATGCCGATAGCGATAAGCATCGGTATATTCAGCACGAACGCGCCGTATCTCTGCCGCCTTGAGAGGGTGGTCGCGGGCGGCGTGAGCTTCCTCGGCGCCTTGACCATCACAAAGATGACCGAGCCTATTATGCTCACGGCGTAGAGCGCTATCAGCACTATGTTATATGCCTTGCCGAGCAGCGCCGTGTCGGTGATATCCCTCGCCATGAATTCAATCAGCACGGAATAAGCATTATTGCAGAAGTGGATGAGCACGCCCGTCCAGAGGCTGCCCGTGATGCAGACGGCATAGCCGATGCCGAGACCCGCTATGAACGCGAACGGTGCCTGAATGAGATTGCCGTGAAGCACCGCAAAGAGCATGGCGGACGCAACTATCGCAAAGCGGTCGCCGTAGCGGCGGAGCGGCTGCATTATAACGCCCCTTATCGCCAGCTCCTCGGTCAGAGGAGGCACGACGGCAACCATGATGAAGTAGACTATCCTGCCGAAGACATCGTCCGTCACCTCGTAGTCGGGCGAGGAGAGCTTGAAGCCGATACTGTCCATGACGGAGACAAAGACGCTCGAAGCATAGTTGCCCGCAAGGCAGACAAAGAAGCCGAAGAATACGGCAAAGACCATCAGCCTGACGCTCACGGGTCTGTCGAAGGCAAAGACATTCACATTAGTCCTGCGGCGCAGATAAAAACCGCCTATCGCGAAGGGCAGCATCAGCCCGAATACCGAGAGCAGTATAGTGACCGCGTCCTGAAAAACGGGGCTGGAATTGTATATGCTGCTCAGCGGCTCAAACACCAGCGGCAGGGTCAGCAGATTCTGCAAAACGACATATGCGATAACGCACAGACCCGCCACTCTTCCTATGACCTTTATCTGCTTCCTGTCACGCTCGTCGCGCAGGTATCTTTCGGGGGAAAAATAGTATTGCTCGTTCAATTTATATCACCTTTCCGGAATTAAACTGCTACTTTTACTTATTTTAACTCAAAAGGCGGCTTCATACAAGTATTTTTAATTAACCAAATGTAAAAATTCTGTTGTAATATTGACTTTTTTGGTGTAAACTTATAAGGTAAGTAATTTGGCTTACAGTTTCTTTACGGAGGATAGTATGAATAACAACATCACAAAGAAGGCACTCGAGGAGCTTATCCGAGCCAAGCTCTCGCATCTTTTCGGCGTTGAGCCGGAGGACGCGACCAACGACCAGTTCTACCGTGTGCTCTCGATAATCTCGAGAGATATGGTCAGGGACATCCGCAGGGATTTCAACGCGGAGTCGAAGGAAGCGGGGCAGAAGAAGGTTTATTACCTCTGCATGGAGTTCCTCATGGGCAGAAGCCTCAAAAACACTCTCTACAATCTCAACATGACCGAGACCGCAAGGAAGGTCCTTGACGGCTTCGGCGTGAAGCTCGACAAGCTCTATGACTGCGAGCCGGATGCGGGTCTCGGCAACGGCGGTCTGGGCAGGCTTGCCGCCTGCTACCTTGACGCCCTGGCAAATCAGGGCTACAGAGGCATGGGCTACTCGATACTCTATGAATACGGCATTTTCAAGCAGAAGATAATCGACGGCTGGCAGACGGAGATGCCCGATTTCTGGCTCCCCGGCGGCGAAGTATGGCTCGTGCCCAGAGAGGATAAGACCGTTGAGGTCAAGTTCGAGGGCAAGGTCGAGGACAGCTGGGATAACGACTTCCACCAGGTCGAACTTGTCGGCTGCAAGACCGTCAAGGCAGTCCCCTATGATATGATGGTGCCCGGCAAGGACGGCAGAGGCGTTGCAGTGCTGCGTCTGTGGTCGGCGAAGGTCGACGGCATCGACATGGCAATGTTCAACCAGGGCGATTACATGAGAGCCATGGAGGAGAAGGCTATGGCGGAGGTCATCAGCAAGGTGCTCTACCCCGCCGACAATCACCCCGAGGGCAAGAGCCTCAGGCTGCGCCAGCAGTATTTCCTCGTCTCCGCCTCGATACAGGATATCGTCGCAAGGCACCTCAGGGATTACACCACCCTTGAGAATTTCGCCGAGAAGAACGCTATCCACATCAACGATACTCACCCCACCCTTGCAATCCCCGAGCTGATGAGAATTCTGCTCGACGAATGCGGCTACGGCTGGGACGACGCCTACTCGGTGGTCGAGCAGGTCTGCGCCTACACCAACCACACCGTCATGGCGGAGGCTCTCGAATGCTGGAGCGAGGAGCTCTTCAGCCGCCTGCTGCCGAGAATATATCAGATAGTCAAAGAGATAGACAAACGCTTCAGAAGCAAGATCTGGGAGCTGACCGGCGACTCCGCCAAGGTCGAGCGCATGGCGATAATCTCAAACGGCGTCGTCAGGATGGCCAACCTCTGCGTGGCGGTCTGCCACAAGGTCAACGGCGTATCCGCCCTTCACAGCGAGATACTCAAGAACAGCGTATTCAAGGATTTCTACACCCTTGAGCCGGATAAATTCACCAACGTCACTAACGGCATAGCTCACCGCCGCTGGCTCTGCCAGGCGAACCCCCGCCTGTCGTCATATATCACCTCGCTCATCGGCGACGGCTTCGTTTACGACGGCGACGAGCTGCTCAAGCTCAGAAAATACAAGGACGACGCAGCCGTTCTCTCAGACCTGCGTAAGATAAAGACCGCCAACAAGGAGGATTTCGCCGCCCTCGTCAAGAGCAGGACGGGCATAACGCTCGACCCGACCTCGATATTTGACGTTCAGGTCAAGAGGCTGCACGAGTATAAGCGCCAGCATCTCAACGCCTTCAACATCCTCGCAAAATATCTTGAGATAAAGGCGAATCCTAACGGCAATTACACCCCGCACACCTATATCTTCGGCGCAAAGGCTGCCTCCGGCTATTTTATGGCAAAAAAGATAATCGAATTCATCTGTGCCCTTTCAAAGCTCATTGACAATGACCCCGACGTAAATGATCTGATGAAGGTCGTTTATATGGAGGATTATAACGTCACCATGGCGGAGGCTCTCATGCCCGCCGCCGATATCAGCGAGCAGATATCCCTTGCGGGCACCGAGGCAAGCGGCACTGGCAACATGAAGCTCATGCTCAACGGCGCAATAACCCTCGGCACGATGGACGGCGCAAACGTCGAGATACACGACGCCGTGGGCAAGGATAATATCCTCATCTTCGGCATGACGACCCCCGAGGTCAACGACCTTAAGCGCAGCGGCTATGTCCCGCAGAATTACTACAACAACAACGCCGAGATACACGAGATAATCGAATTCATCAACAAGGGCATCGGCGGCAAGACCTTCGGCGAGATAGGCGGCACGATAGTCTATCACGACCCCTATATGGTGCTTGCGGACTTTGCGGATTACCGCAGGATGCAGAAGCGCGCCGAGGAGATATGGCACGACACCGCAAGGTGGGATAAGATGTCGCTGATGAATATCTCGGGCGCGGGCCGCTTTGCCGCTGACAGAGCGATAAACGAATACGCCGAGAATATCTGGCACGCAGATAAGCTCATCTTCCCCACAAAATGAATGACAGAGAGCTGATGCTCCTCGCTATCGGGCAGGCTCGGCTTGCGGCAGCCGAGCTTGAAGTCCCGGTGGGGGCTGTGATATCAAGGAACGGAGAAGTCGTCTCCGTAGGCCGCAACAGGCGCGAAACGGGCAAAAACGCCCTCGCCCACGCCGAGATAGAGGCTATCGACCTCGCCTGCAAAAAGCTCGGCGGCTGGAGGCTGTGGGAATGCGAGCTGTTTGTGACGCTCGAGCCCTGCCCGATGTGCGCCGGGGCGATAATCAATTCAAGGCTGCGCCGAGTGGTCTACGGCGCCTCCGACCCCAAGGCGGGCTCCTGCGGGTCTGTAGCCGATCTCTTTGAATTGCCCTATAACCACAAGCCCGAGCTTGTGTCGGGCTTCATGGCGGAGGAATGCTCCGCGCTGCTGACCGATTTCTTTGCAGAGCTGAGAAAAAAGAAAAAAGTTTAGTCTCAAGAGGTACATATGAGCATAGACAAAGTGTTTTTTATATTTGAGATAATAGGCACCGTCGCATTTGCGATAACGGGAGTTATCACGGCTATCGAGAAAAAGCTCGATATCTTCGGCGCGGTGGTGCTCGGCACGGTGACGGCAGTCGGCGGCGGAATGGTCAGGGATATCCTGCTCGGCTATCTCCCGCCCGCGGCGTTCAGGCATCCGGTCTACACCGTGACAGCCATAGCCACCTCGCTTGCGGTATTCATTATAGCTTATTTCTTCGGCAAGCGGATAAAGCTGCACTTCAACGTCTATTCTCAGATAATCAACGTCTTTGACGCGATAGGTCTCGCCGTATTCACCGTGGCGGGCATCAACAGCGCGGCCGCCTGCGGCTTCGGCGAGAATTCGTTCCTCTCGATCTTCGTCGGCATGATGACGGGCGTCGGCGGCGGAGTGATGCGTGACATGATGGCGGGCGGCGTGCCCACCATTCTCCGCAAAAAGGTCTATGCGCTCGCGGCGGGCATCGGTGCGCTGATATATCAGCTCCTCGTCGAGCACAACACCTGCCCGCAGGGGCTTGCGATCCTCGCAGGCGCAGGGTCGATAATCGTTATCCGCCTTTCTGCGACGGTATTCAAATGGAACCTGCCGACCCTCAAGGATCTGGACTGAGTTCAACAAATAATTAAGCATCCGTATGACTTTGAGCCATGCGGATGCTTTTTTCATTTATCATTCGTTATATCGCCGTTGCCCTGGACGGGTATCGCTTCGCCGAGATAGGTCGGCTTTGGCTTAAATATCGACCATACGAAGTCCTTGTCACGGGCAAGGATCTCACGGATATCGCGGTAGGTCTGCCCCGCATAGGTGCGCGGCATCGAAACAACGCCGTAAGCATCAAGCCCGAGCGCGCGGGCGTCATAGACGGCGCGGTAGAGGTGGTATTCCTGTGTGACGATGAGGATCTTCTTCGCCTTGAAGATATCTCTCGCGCGGTACATGCTCTCATAGGTCGAGAAGCCCGCATGATCCATGAATACATCCTCGGAGGGCACTCCCCGCTCGACGGCGAAGCTCTTCATCACGTTCACCTCGTCGTAGCCCTTCCTGCCGTGGTCGCCGCTCATGAGCAGCTTGCCGCTCGCACCGTTTTTATAAAGCTCCACACCCCGCAGGAGCCTGTCCTCGAGCATATGGCTCGGGTTATCGTCATAGACTCCGCAGCCGAGCACGAGTATGCAGTCATAGCCCTCGCCCGCATTTGACGGGTCAAGGATATATCCCTTTGCGCTCGCTTTGACATAGGCGTTCGCCCCGAAAACCGCGGCGGCGACGAGCACCGCGAGAATGAGCAGCACGGTTATTATTATCTTTATCGCCTTTTTCATCTCGTTCCCCCTCAGAATGATCCTGTGATGTGATTAACGGGCGTCTGTAAGCTGCCGGGTCGTCGCGCCGTCAACGCTCGTTCCCGTCATTGAATTTTTCTTCCTTCCTGACCTCGAAGCCCTCGCAGGGCAGCTCGACGAGCACCTCCCCGCAGGGTCTGTCGCCCGTCAAGACGATATCTATTACACTTCCCGTTACTTTCATTGAGAAGCCCATGCGCCCGCCTCCGTTTATCGGGTAGCGGCGCACCTCTATCTCATTCCCGTCGGCGAGCCACTCCCTCGGCACTCCCCTGCCGAGGAGCACTTCGCCGCTCACGCGCTGGCAGATGAGGCTGTCGAGCAGCGCCTTTGTGGCGGTGGACTGACCCCATATGTGCTGGCAGGAGCCTCCGCCGCCCGCTGCGTGCGGGATATCCCAAGGCGATCTTTCGCTCGGGTAATCGACCCCCTCCCACCAGGAGAACGGGCCGCTCATTGCGTGCTCGATCATAAATTGATATGCTTTTATCGCGCAGTCACGGTATTTGTCGCCCCTGAGCGCCGTGCTGCCGTAGCCCGCGTTATAGGCGGAGCAATAGTAGCCGTGCGGATATCCGCCGAAATTATAGATCGTGTCGGTGATATCCTTTCTGCGCTCAAAGCCGTGCTCATAGGTCTTGTCGATAAGCTGAGCCATTATGCCGCTCTGATCGGCGCAGAAGAGATAGCCGTCCCAGCCCCAGCGGCCGAAAAGCAGCATGGAGGCCCAGTTTGCGTCATGCGGGTCGCTGCGCTTGCCCTCCTCGTTGCTCTCGTCCATGGCAATGGGCAGATAATCGAGCTTTTTCTCCTTTATCGTCCTGCCGACAAAGGAATTTGCGCTTTCGAGCAGCCTTGAATATGTCTCCGCCGCCCAATTTGCCTCCTCGTTTTCGCCGAGAGAGTTGCATATGTATTCGTAACAGCAAAGACCCATCAGAGCCGACCAATTGTCGATAGTCCAGCTGCCGAGCGAGTCAATTGCGTTGGTTTTCTTCATGATACCGCTTGCGGGGTCGATATCCTTGCCGATGCGGCGGGCATTCTCCTTTATCATGGCGAATTTCTCACGCGCGAAGCTCTTATCGCCCGTCTTAAAGAGCCAGACGGCGAACACCCAGCTGTATTTCCACCGAGCGTCGGGGTACTGCGGGTTTTTCATTATGAATTCGGCGTATTCCCTTATCCTCGAGAAATCGCCCTTAGTCATTAATGTGACAAGAATTCCGATAACGTCGTGGTCAAACACTCTATCGTAGCCGTTCTCGCCGACGTGCAGCTCGTCGCCGTCCTTGACTATCATGGTATAGACGTAGCCCGCCTTGTAGGCGTTTATCAGCCGCTCGTCGGGCAGCTTCGCTATCTCGCACAGCGGCTCAAGGCGCTTGACCCAATAGCTTTTCATGCTCTCGTAATGCTCGTCAAAGGAGCCGAGAGAGGCTATCCTCTCCCTTGACGGGTAGGGGTATTTGCCGCCGAAGCGGTCGGCCCCCACGGCGTAATCGGCGGTGACCGTCTCGCCCGTGCGCACGCTTTCGGCGTGACTGTTCAGCGGCACGAGCAGCGGCGAGACCTTGGGGAAATCGAGCGCCGACGCCGAGTTATTTCTGACCGTCAGGCGTGAATAGGCTATCTCGAAATCCTTGCCGTCAACGCTGACCTTATCGGCGAAATTCTCGACCTTATAATCGTTGCCGTCCTTTGAGAATTCGCTGACGAAGCAGGGCAGCCAGCCCTCTTTGTTATACCATTTTATCTTGGAGGTGATATCCGTCACACCGAAGGTGACGAAGCGGTCGCCTCTGTCCCTCAGGCGATAGCAGCCGTCGATATAAGCTATCGGGGCGTCCTTGTCGCCCTCGCAGCCGAACGAAGCCACAAGCTCCGGGAACTGCTTGCAGGTATAGCCCCGCTTGCCGACCAGACCTCTTTTGAATGAAACACCCATGCGGTTGACAAGGGAGAAATATTTGGCAGCCACGCTCGTGAAAAGCGTTTGCTTCTCTTTCGGCACGGTGAGCACCTCCGTATTTGAAATTTAAGAAAAAGGAGCCGCGACCGCAGCTCCTTTTATATTAAAGATTAATATCCCCAAAGGAAACCAAGGCAGATATACATGATTATGAATTGGAAGAATGAATACGAAACGCTGACGTTGAACGAAGCGGTGCAGCCCTCGTATTCGACTGTTATCGTCTTGCTGCCCGTTGAGTCAAAATATGTGGGCGAGGTGATCGTGTAGCCCGAGCTGACCGTCCTGCTGCTGTTCTCGTCAAAGACGGTGAGGGTCAGGCCGGCTGTGTCGAGCGTCTCCTTGTAGTGATAGCTCGTCTTTGCGGGCAGGGTCGCTATGGCGATGCTCTTGACGGGCTTATCCGCGCTCTCGGTGACGGTTATATCAAACGAAGCGGTCTTGCCCGAGTAGCTGACGGTCACTTTCTGAGTGCCGACGGTCGTTGCCGTGGCGGGGCTGATGGTGAAGCCGCCGGTGATTATGCCCGTGGTGCCGTCGCTGTAGTGGGCGGTCAGGGTCAGTCCGTAGTCAGAGATCTTTTCGCCCTTGATATAGCTCGTCTTTTGCGGCAGAGTCCTTATCGTCACGGAGGTAAGCTCCTTGACCGAGCCGCCGCCCTTAACAATATAATCTATGTTGTTATTCTTTGCGTAGGTGTGCGCCGCCGAGCCCTCGGTAACAGTCAGCACGAGCTGAGCGCAGCCGCCGAATATGCCGTTGCCGAGCGTCTTGACGCTCTCAGGTATCTCAAGGGCATGAAGCGCCGAGCAGCCGCTGAATGCGCCGAATCTTATCTCGGTGACGGTCGAGGGAATGCTGACGCCCGTGAGGGAGGAGCAATTCTGGAACGCCTTTGCGTCAATCACGCTGACGCCGTCGGAAATGACGACGTTGACGAGGCCTGAGTTGTCAAATGCGCCCTCATATGAGGTGAGGCCTGTGGGCAGAGTAACCTCCGTAAGCATGGGGCAGTCGGCGAATGCCAGCGAGCCGATAGTCTTAAGCCCCGAGGGCAGGTTAACGCTACCGAGCTTTGAGCACATATAGAAGCCGTAGGGTCCGATCGCCGTGAGCGACGAGGGCAGAGAAACAGCGGTCAGCTTAGTGTTTGCGCCGAAAGCAAAATTGCCTACGGTCGTTGTACCAGCGGGCACGGCATAGGTCGTTTCGCTGCTGCCGTTGGGATACTGCACAAGGGTCTTGCCGTCCGCGGTGTAGAGCACGCCGCCGACAGCTTTATATGCGGTGTTGCCGCTTGCGACGGAGAATTTCTCAATGCCGGAGCAATTCATAAACGCCGTCTCGGCGATATCTGTAACGCTTGCGGGGATCGTGACCGAGGTGAAGCCCGAGCAGAGCGAGAACGCGCCCTTGCCTATCTTTTTGAGAGTGTCGGGCAGCGAAACGCCTGTGAGAGCGGCGCACTTCTTAAAAGCCTCGTCCTTTATCTCGGTGAGGCCGCCGGGGAGCAGCACGGTCTTGAGCGCTATGCAGTTTCTGAAAGCCGCCACGCCGATGACTCTCGACGAGCTTTCAAACGCGCTGCCCTGATATGAGACCTTTTCAAGGCCAAGGCAATTCTCAAATGCGTTTGCACCGATCTTGTCAACGCTTGACGGGATATTGACCGCGGTGATGCCGCCGCAGTCGGCAAAGGCTCCGTCGCCTATCTCCCTGACCTCAAGCCCCTGATATGTATCGGGCACGGTTATCTCGCCCGAGGCGGTCTTGACGCAGGAGACGACCTTATAAAATGAGCTTACGGTGCCGTCCGATTCAAGGCGGCTGCCTTTTTGATAGGTCAGCGGGTCCGCCGCTGCCGCTGCGGGCAGGGCTGCCGTCAGGATAAGCACGGCGGCGAGGATGATGCTGAGTATCCTTTTCTTTGTCTTCATTGTGATTCCCCCGAATTATGTTATCGTTTCCGCAAACTGCGGGTTTCTCATGTATTTATCCATTGAACATTATATTACACACCGTGTCGAAAATCAATAGGTTTGAAAAAATGTTGCATTTTCGTTGACAAACCGTCAATATATGTTTAAAATATTTTTATCTATAATCATTAGAAATGGCGGTGCACCGATGTCAGACAAAGACGGTAAATTCTATAAACCGGAGCGCGGCTCCTCCCCGCTGCCGGATCATATTATGCTCTCCTTTTGGGGCGACGCAAAGACCTCGACGGCGATAAGCTGGCGCACGGACGAGAATTCGGGCGACAGCTACATTCTCTACAGGCGTGAGGGCAGCGCCGACCTGCTGCGGCAGGAGGCGGTCACACGCTTCGCCGAGACGGATATCGACCGCAGCAATTACCATTGGGTGCGCCTTTCGGGGCTTGAGCCGGGCTGCAAATACTGCTACACCGTCGGCGACGATGAGCACCGCATCGGCGAATTCACCTTTGAGACGGAGCCGGAGAAGCTCGATAAATTCAGCTTTATCGTTATCTCCGACCATCAAAAGGGCAGCCCCTGCCACCTGCCTGATTACTCCATGGTGGGCGAGATGCTCAAAACCGCCCTCGCAAAGCACCCCGAATGCCGCTTCATCTTCACGGCGGGCGACAACTGCGACAACGGTCAGAACGACCTGCAATGGAACGGTATGTTTGAGGGCTTAAAGGGGATAATCGAGAGCTTGCCATATATGATGACGACGGGCAACCACGATAACCGCGGCTTCATCTCGTATTTCCCCGAGCCTGTCGGCAAATTCTATCTTGAGCACGCCGATTTCTTTGACTTTCAGTTCTCGCTCTCCTACCCCGACAACGGCCCCGAGGGCTATGAGACGGAGAATTATTCCTTTGACTACGGCAACGCCCACTTCCTTGTCATGGGCATAAACGCCCCCGAAAAGGTCGAGGGCTGGGCGTATGACGACCTGCAAAGCAGCGATAAAACATGGAAGCTCGGCGCATATCACTTCCCGATATACCCCGTCATGCCCGAGGGTCAGAATGATGACGGATACCCGTGGCTCAGGCGGCCGATCGAGCAGGGCAGGCTCGATATCCTCTTCGAGGGGCACGAGCATTCCTTTGCAAGGACCTTCCCGACAAAGGGCGACGAGCTTTTTGACCGCCCGTCCGAGGGCACGGTGCACTATATCGTGGGCAACGGCGGCGGCAACATATACTGCTCCAACTGCCAAAAGACATGGCACTCCTGCTTCTACCCGCAGGAGGAACGCATGGGCTTCTACACGCTCGTCGAGATAGACGGCGATAAGCTCACGGCGACGGGCTATATGGCGGACGGGCGTATAGTCGATATCTTTACGATAGACAAGAGCACCGACACGATAACTCCCCACGCCCTTGCGCCGATATATGAGCGCACCAAAATGGCGTTCAAGGGCAGGATGCTCGAATTCTCCGCAAGAGGGGTCTACCCCGAGAATATCGGCGGCGTTTGGTACGCCCCGTTCGGTGTGCTCATTCAAAGCATCGGCGGCAAAGTGGAGAAAGGCGTCGATTTCCTCACCTGCGAAGCATATGAGCATTACGCGACCTTCACCGAGGGCAGCCGCTTCGCCAAGACCGACCTCGGCACGGTGGAGATGAGCGGCGAAGCGTATTTTAAGGACGGTCAGCTCTTTGTGCCCGTTGACGAGAGCGCAAAAATGTTTGAAATGGCGTGGTACTATGCCAAACGCAACAACTACATAAATTGGAACACCCCCAGCGAGGATAAGGTTCTCTATAAACACCCTATCAAGGAGGAAAACTGATGTTTTACAAGAAGAATTCCGCTCCGTCGCTCTCCGACGAGCTTTTTAAACGCCCCACGAGCGAATACAGAGGCACCCCGTTCTGGGCATGGAACAGTCACCTTGAGGCCGACGAACTGAGCAGACAGATAGACATATTCAAGGAGATGGGTCTCGGCGGCTTCCATATGCATGTCCGCACGGGTCTGAGCAACGCCTATCTCTCCGACGAATTCATGGGGCTTGTCAGGCACTGCGTTGATAAGGCTAAAAAAGAAGATATGCTCGCCTATCTCTATGATGAGGACAGGTGGCCCTCGGGCGCCGCAGGCGGACTTGTGACCAAAGATGAGCAATACAGGGCGCGCTGCCTGCTTATGACGGCGGAGCCTTGCAGCCTTGACGAGGCTGAGAAGGCGGACGTTATCGACTCACGCGCCGAGGGCGGCAGGAACGGCAAGGGCTATCTCATCGCCTGCTACGACGTGCGGCTTGACAGCGACGGCTACCTCGCCGATTACAAACGCATCGGCGAAAATGATGATGCCGAGGGTGTCAAATGGTACGCCTATCTCAAGATCCACTCCCCCTCGCCGTGGTATAACAATCAGACCTATGTCAACACTCTTGATAAAAAGGCGATAGAGCGCTTCATCGAGGTCACTCACGAGCGCTACGCCGAGACGGTCGGCGACGAATTCGGCGGCACCGTGCCGTCTATCTTCACCGACGAGCCGCAATTCACCCGCAAGCAGACCCTCCGCAATGCGGAGGACAGGGACGATGTTATCCTCCCGTGGACGGACGACCTGCCGCAGACCTTTGAGGCTGCCTACGGCTTCAGCATAGTCGATAAGCTCCCCGAGCTTTTCTGGGATCTTCCCGAGGGCAGGATATCGACGGCGAGATACTATTATCACGACCACATTTCGGAGCGCTTCGCCGAGGCGTTTGCCGACACCTGCGGCGCATGGTGCCGAAAACACGGCATATCCCTGACGGGTCACATGATGGAGGAGCCTACCCTCACCAGCCAGACCGCCGCTCTGGGCGACTGCATGAGGTCATACAGGGGCTTCGACATCCCCGGCATTGATATGCTCTGCGACGCTTTTGAATTCACTACCGCCAAGCAGTGCCAATCCGCCGTGCGCCAATACGGCAGGGAGGGTATGCTCTCCGAGCTTTACGGCGTTACCGGCTGGGACTGCGACTTCAGAAATTATAAGCTCCACGGCGACTGGCAGGCATGCATGGGCGTCACTGTGCGCGTGCCGCACCTCTCATGGTACGCCATGGGCGGCGAGGCCAAGAGGGATTACCCTGCCTCGGTACACTATCAGTCCCCGTGGTATAAGGAATTCCCCCGCATTGAGGATCATTTCGCCCGCGTGAATACGGCGATGACGAGGGGCAAGCCCGTCGTGCGGGTCGGAGTTATCCACCCGGTCGAGAGCTTCTGGCTCCATTGGGGCCCGAACGATAAAAGCTCGCTGATGCGTAAGTGCCTTGACGAGAAATTCAGGCAGCTCACCGAATGGCTGCTGAACGGCAGCATAGATTTCGATTTTATCTGCGAATCCCTGCTCCCCTCTCAATGCGAGAAGGGCGGAGCGCCGCTCAAGGTGGGCATGGAGAGCTATGATGCCGTGATCGTGCCCGACTGCGAATCCCTTAGAGGCACAACCCTTGACCGCCTTGAGAGATTTGCCGACGAGGGCGGCAGCCTTATATTCATGGGCGCCGCTCCCACCGTGTCCGACGGCGTTCCGAGCGAACGCGGCAAGGCTCTCTACGGGCGCAGCAGGGTGATCCCCTTTGACCGCGAGAAGCTGCTGACCGCTCTCGAGCCGCAGCGCGACCTCACCCTGCGCTTTGCGAACGGCGACCTCTCCGAGGGCTTCATATATCAGCTCAGGCTCGACGGCGAGAGCCGCTGGCTCTTCATAAGCCGCTGCCGCGAGCCATACAACAAATCGGTCGTTGAGAAAAACTACCTGCGTATAACCATAAAAGGCGAATTCTCGCCCATGCTTTATGACACGGCAACGGGCGACATCTCGGAGCTTGACTGCGAATACAGAAACGGCTGCACCGTGATATCCCGCGTGCTTTACGACTACGACAGCCTGCTGCTCCGCCTTGACAATGGCAGACGGCAGGGCAAGAGCGCCACAAAGCCAGCTTCGCTTCCCGAAAAAGAGATACGCCTGCCCGCATTTGTGCCCTACACCCTCTCCGAGCGCAACGCTCTGCTGCTCGACACGGCGGAATTCTCGCTCGACGGCGCTCCGTTTAAGCCGGAGGAGGAAATTCTTCGCCTTGACAATATCTGCCGCCGCTCCCTCGGCTTCCCCGAGAGGGGCAATTCCGTGGCTCAGCCGTGGGTCATCCACGAGGCCGCCCCCGAGCACACTCTGCGCCTGCGCTTCACGATTCGCAGTGAGATCGACTTCAGCGGCGCCGAGCTGGCGCTTGAGGACGCAGAATCCGCCGCTATCACCTTTAACGGCGAAAAAGTCGCAAATAATATAACGGGTTGGTACACCGACAGGGATATCAAGACCGTTGCGCTGCCCGACATAAAGGCGGGTGAGAATATCCTTGAGATAGTCTATCCGTTCGGCAGGCGCACCAACACCGAGTGGTGCTATCTTCTCGGCGATTTCGGCGTGCGTGTGACAGGCAGGAGCAAGGTCATCACCGCCCTGCCCGACAAGCTCGCATTCGATAAGCTCGAAACCCAGGGTCTGCCGTTCTACGGCGGCAACGTAACCTATCACCTTGAGGTCGAGGCAAACGGCGCTCTCAGCGTCACCGCAACGAATTATTACGGCGCCCTCATCGGCGTGTCGGTCGACGGCGCTGACAATGGCAGGATAATTTACCCGCCCTACACTCTGCTCGCCGAGGATATCGGCAGCGGCACTCACAAGGTGGATATCACGCTCTACGGCCACCGCTTCAACGCTTTCGGCGCAGTCCACCTGACCGACAACCGCCACTCATGGCACGGCCCTGACGCTTGGCGCTCCGAGGGCTGCCGCTGGAGCTATGAATACACCCTGCGCCCCGTCGGCATAATCGCCTCACCCGTCATTAAAGTCAAATAAACAGAGGATGATATAAAAATGAAAAAACTCACGGTATACCTCAAGGGGGACCGTACCGAATGCGTGCTCGCTCCGCTTTTCAAAATGCTTGAGGCCATATTGGAGCTTTTTGTGCCGCTGATAATAAAAGCAATCATCGACAAGGGCATCGGTCGGTCGGACGACGGCTATATCATGCGTATGTGCGGCGTACTCGTGCTGCTCGGCGCGGTCGGGCTCATCTTCTCGATAACCGCCCAATATTTTGCCGCCAAGGCTTCGACCTCCTTTGTCAGGAAGCTGCGCCACGCCGTATTTGAGCGCATAGGCTCCTTCTCATACTCGCAGCTTGACGGCATAGGCTCCTCGACCCTGATAACCCGCCTCACCAGCGACATGGATAGCGTACAGAACGGCTTGAATCTGACGCTGCGCCTGCTGCTGCGTTCTCCCTTTGTCGTGATAGGCGCGATGATAATGGCTTTCACCGTGGATGCAAAGTCGGCGCTGACCTTCGTTGTGGTCATACCCGCCCTCTCCGTCGTGGTATTCGGCATACTGCTGCTCTGCATCCCGCTCTATAAAAAAGTCCGTGCCGCACTCGACAGGGTGCTCGGCACGGCGAGAGAGAATCTCATCGGTGCAAGAGTGCTGCGTGCATTCTGTAAGGAGGATGAGGAGACAAAGGAATTCGAGCAGCGCAACGACACCCTCACCGCCATTCAGGAGCACACGGGCAGGATATCCGCCCTGCTGAATCCCCTGACCTGCATTATAATCAACCTCGGCATAGCGTTCCTTATCTATATCGGCGCAGTCCGCGTCGACGCGGGCATCATAACCCAGGGCGCGGTCGTGGCGCTCTATAACTATATGTCGCAGATACTTGTCGAGCTGATAAAGCTTGCGAATCTGATAATCAGCATCACCAAATCCCTCGCCTGCGCGGGCAGGATAAGCACCGTGCTTGAAATGCCCGCAGAGGAGGACGGCGGCAGCGGCAGCGTCGACGACAGCTCCGATATCGCCGTTGAATTCGACAATGTTTCGTTTACCTACGACGGCTCGGGCGAAAGCTCGCTCGAGGGCGTCAGCTTCAAAGCCAAAAAGGGCGAAACGATTGGCATAATCGGCTCGACAGGCTCGGGCAAGACCACTCTGGTGAATCTCATCCCCGGCTTCTACCGCCCGACAGAGGGCAAAATAACCGTCGGCGGCTGCGACTCCGCTTTGCTCCCGCTCGAGGAGCTTAGAAGCCGCGTGGCAGTCGTGCCGCAGCGCTCCGTGCTCTTTAAGGGCACGGTCAGGGAGAACCTGCGCTGGGGCAAGCCCGACGCCACCGAGCAGGAGATGCTTGCCGCTCTCGAGACCGCTCAGGCAAAGGATTTCATCCTCGCCAAGGACGGCGGGCTGGACGCCCCCGTTGAGCAGGGCGGGCGCAATTTCTCCGGCGGCCAGAGGCAGCGCCTTGCCGTTGCAAGGGCAGTCATCAAGGACGCGGATATCCTTATCCTTGACGACAGCTCAAGCGCCCTCGACTACGCCACCGACGCCGCCATGCGTAAGGCCATCGCCGCCTCTCAGGGCGACAAAACGGTATTCATCGTCTCTCAGCGCACCTCGTCCATAATGAACGCCGATAAGATAATCGTGCTTGAGGACGGCAGGGCGCAGGTCGGCACACACGACGAGCTGATGAAGTCAAGCGACGTCTATCGCGAGATACATCTCTCGCAGTTTGACCCGGAGGAGGCGAGCGCATGAGCAGGATAAAGGCCAAAAAAGGTACTCTCAAAAAGGTGCTTCACTATGTCGGCAGATATAAACCGCACCTTGCGTTCTCTATAATCCTCGCCGCCGTGAGCGTTGCCGCGACGCTCTATATCCCCGTGCTTGCGGGCAGGGCGATAGACAATATCGTCGACGAAAGAAATGTTGATTTTGCCGCGCTGAAGCCCCTGCTCATCGGCATAGGAATTCTTGCCGCCGTTACGGCGCTGGCGCAGTGGATAATGAACGCGCTCAACAACAAGATAACATTCTGCGTGGTGCGCGATATCCGCAACGCCGCAATGAGGCGCATACAGATACTGCCCCTGAGCTATATCGACAGCCACCCCGCGGGCGAAACGGTCAGCCGCATCATCGCCGACGCCGACCAATTCGCCGACGGCCTGCTCATGGGCTTCACCCAGCTTTTCACGGGCGTTATAACCATCCTCGGCACGATAGGCTTCATGCTCTCGATAAACGTGAAGATAACTCTTGTCGTCGTGCTGCTCACGCCGCTCTCGCTCTTTGTCGCAAGATTTATCGCCCGCCGCACCTATTCGATGTTCAGGGCGCAGTCCGAGACCAGAGGCGAGCAAACCGCATTCATTGAAGAAAAAATAGGCTCTCAAAAGGTCGTCAAGGCGTTCACGAGGGAGGCAAAGACCCTCGAGGAATTCGACGAGATAAACGACCGCTACGCCAAGCGTTCGCTCAAGGCGATATTCTTCTCCTCGATAACCAACCCATCGACCCGCTTCGTCAACAGCGTTGTTTACGCCGCCGTGGGTCTTACGGGCGCTCTCTTCGCCGTCAAAGGCGCTATCTCCGTCGGCGGGCTCACCTGCTTCCTGAGCTACGCCAATCAATATACCAAGCCCTTCAACGAGATCTCGGGCGTTGTGGCGGAGCTGCAAAATGCTCTTGCCTGCGCCGAGAGGCTCTTTGAATTGGTCGAGCAGCCGCCGCAATCCCCCGACAAGGCGGACGCCGTGACCCTCACCGACGCCAAGGGCAACGTGGCGATGCAAAACGTCGCCTTCTCCTATGTCAAGGACAGGGAGCTTATCAAGAACCTGAATCTCAACGTAAAAGCGGGCAGCAGAATCGCCATAGTCGGCCCGACGGGCTGCGGCAAAACTACGCTGATAAACCTGCTCATGCGCTTCTATGATGTCGACGGCGGCGTGATAGCCGTTGACGGCATTGACATCAACGATATCACCCGCTCCAGCCTGCGCCGCAGCTACGGCATGGTGCTGCAGGACACATGGCTCAAGGACGGCACGGTGCGCGAGAATATCGCAATGGGCAAGCCCGACGCGACCGACGAGGAGATAATCGCCGCCGCCAAGGCTTCGCACGCCCACAGCTTCATCAAGCGTATGCCTCAGGGCTACGACACGGTGATTTCGGATGAAAATTCGGGTCTGTCGCAGGGTCAGAAGCAGCTGCTCTGCATTGCGCGGGTCATGCTCTGCCTGCCGCCGATGCTCATTCTCGACGAGGCGACCTCCTCGATAGACACCCGAACCGAGATAAAGATCCAGCAGGCATTCTCCCGCATGATGCAGGGCAGGACGAGTTTCGTCGTCGCCCACCGCCTCTCGACGATAAAGAATTCCGACCTCATACTTGTGATGAAGGACGGCAGCATCATCGAGCAGGGCACTCACGCCGAGCTGATGGAGCAAAACGGCTTCTATGCCGCGCTCTATAACAGCCGCCTTGACCGAGGTGCATGATATGGAGAGGATAATCGAAAAAGCACGGGCGCTGCTCGCCTCAAAGGGCAGCGCCGTGATAGCCCTTGACGGGCGGGCTGCGGCGGGCAAAACCACCCTTGCCGCGGCTCTCGCCGAGCGGCTGAACGCCGAGGTCATACATATGGACGACTTCTTCCTGCCCCCGGAGCTTCGCACGGCGGAGCGGCTCTCTCAGCCGGGCGGCAATGTGCACTACGAGCGCTTCAGCGCCGAAGTTGCCGACGGTATTCTGCGCGGCAAGCCCTTTGAATACTCGGTATTCGACTGCTCGATAATGGGCGTTTCGGGCAAAAAAAGAGCGACCCCCGATGGGGTCACCATAGTTGAGGGCGCATATGCGCTGCATCCGCAGATCCCGGACATTTACGATATAAAAGTCTTTGTCACCGCCCCGCTTGAAACGCGCCTCGAGCGCATCCTGCGCCGCAACGGCGGCGAAAAGCTCGAAGCCTTCCGCCGCAGATGGATCCCTCTCGAAGAAGCCTACTTCAGCGCCTTCGATATAGAGAATAAATGCGATATCGTCATCGAGCAGCTCCGTGGCCTATAAGGCGTTATCCTCCGTCAGACTCAATTAAATTCTCAGCATAAAAATAACCGACTGCTATGAAGTGCGGCTTCACGCAATCGGTTATACTTCTTTCAATATCAGCGCTTTACGAAAAATAAGAACGAAAAAGTTCGGGCAATATTTCAACTGCTGTGTTACAATCGTTATCGAGGTGAACGGTATGGATGTTTTAAGAGAACTGAACGATGTGTCGGATTACATTGAAGAGCACATTACCGATGATATCAACATTGATGAGCTTGCAAGGATCGCCATGCAGAGCGGCAATAATTTCTCGCGCCTGTTCAGCTATATGGTCGGTATGTCCGTCAATGAATATATTAGGCGGCGCAGGCTATCGCTTGCCGTAAATGACCTGCAAAACAGCAACGCGAAAATTATTGATATCGCAATGAAGTACGGCTGGAACAGCTCCGACGCTTTCACTAAGGCTTTCATTAATCAGCACGGCACTACTCCGACAAACGCAAGAAACAAAATCGGTTCTGTTAAAATATTCCCGCCCGTTTCCTTTGAATTGAACATTAAAGGAGCAAAAGAAATGGATTTCAAAATCGTAACCGTTGACAGCTTTGAAATTTTCGGTTTGTCAAAGCAATTTAATTGCCGCGCGGCTGACAGATTCAAGCAGGAGAACATCATGTGGTCCGTTGAATTTGAGCATTACCCCGAAAGGATCAGCGCCGGATATGACGGGATCTGGTATGGAGTTTTCGACAACGGAAAATACTCTATTGCAAGAGCCCAAAAAGATATCGACTATAGCCGTCTGGAGAAGATAACTGTCCCCGGCGGGCAATATGCGGTTTTCACCACCGAAAAGGGCGGCTATGCCGGAACGGAGCTGCCCCGCCTGCACGAGCTGGTTTTTAATTCCTGGCTGCCCGACTCTGAGTACAAAATCAAAGAAGAATTTGTAATTGAAGTCTATCATCTGGCAACAGACCGAGCCGAACGCAGGAAAAATAGGTATTATGAGATGTGGATCCCCATCAGCAAACACGACACAAAATAAACTAAAAGTCAAACATTATTTCTCCACATTCCCGCATTTTCAATATAAAAAATAAATGCGATATCGTCACAAAACGAACCCTGCGCCCGCTGCGGGCGCAGGGTTTGCTTTCGCCTGTCGCATATGCAAAAAACAAATATAACTGAAAAGCCCCTGTTCAAAAGAACAAGAGCTTTTCTGGTGGAAGAGGGTGGATTCGAACCACCGAAGTCGATGACGGCAGATTTACAGTCTGCTCCCTTTGGCCGCTCGGGAACTCTTCCGAATATTCAGTTGCGTTATCTCGTGGGTGGAGCTGGTGGACGGACTCGAACCCCCGACCTGCTGATTACAAATCAGCTGCTCTACCGACTGAGCTACACCAGCGCAATACCGGCGACAGCTATAATAGCAAAACCTGACCCGTTTGTCAACAAAAAACTTCTGCCCCGCCCCAATTTTTTCGCTCAGGCCACCGTGCCCGCCTTGTCGGAGTACTTCTCGTAGGCCTTCGTGTCCATGATCTCCTTGAGCCTGCGCACCAGCTCCCAGACCTCGGCAAAGCTCGTGTACAGCGGGCTCGGCGCCAGCCTTATCACGTTCGGATACCGGAAATCCGGCACGACGTCCGCCGCCTTGAGCGCCTCGTTTATCCTCACCGCGTCCGCGTGCTCCAGCGCCACGTGCCCGCCGCGCACCGCGTCCACGCGCGGGTTGCCGATGGTGAAGCCGTAACCCGCGAGCTCCGTGTCGATGAGGTACATGAGATACTCCGTCAGCTTCAGCGACCGCGCGCGGACCTCGGCCATCGTCAGACCCTCGTAGGCGTCCAGCGCGCCGTCCACCGCCGCCATGCTCAGCACCGGCGAGGTGCCGGTCTGCCAGCCGCCCGCGTTCGGCGAGTGCTCAAACTCCGGCCGGAGCTCGAACTGAGTGTCGTTCCGGTTGCCCCACCAGCCGGCAAGCCCCGGCTCCATGGCAAAGTGCTTCCGGTTCACATAGAGCCCTGCCGTGGCGCCCGGTCCACCGGAGAGATACTTGTAGTTGCACCAGACCGCGAAATCGCAGTCCACCGCCTCCATGTCGTGGTCCACCGCGCCGATGCTGTGGCAGAGGTCAAAGCCGCAGATGATGCCCTTTTCGTGCGCCGCGCGCGTGATCGCCGCCATGTCCAGCAGCTGCGCGCTCCGGTAGAGCACCGAGGGCAGCAGGACTATGCTCACGTCCTCAGTCAGCGCCGCCAGGATGTCCTCCATCGCCAGGGTCTTGCCGTCCCGGCTCGGGATAACGCGCAGCACCTCGTCCACGTCCATGCCCACGGCGTGCTCCTTCTCGAAGTCCTCGGGCTTCGTCTCGCGCGGGTTCTCGGGCGTGCAAGCGTCCAGCGCGGCGTTCGCGGCGATCTGGGGCAGCTTCTCCTTGAACTCGGCCTCGGAGACCATCACGGGCTCGCCCGTGGCGTCGGCCTTCACGCCGCCGTTGGCGTAGTTCTTGATGCCCTGCGGAATGTTCAGCTTGTCGTTCATGTTGCGGATCTCCTGGACCAGGGAGTCGACAAGCTGGTCGTCGGTCTCGCCCGGCAGGTGCAGGATCTCCTTGGCAACGTACGCGTAGCGCTCCTTGGCGCGGGAGTCCTTGGAGTTCCACTGGATGGCCTTGCCCAGGTACATGGCGTTCGCGCAGCCGTGGATGATGTGGCCGTTCTCAAAGGCCGCGCCGGTCTTGTGCGCCATGGAGTGCACGATGCCAAGCAGGCCAGAAGAGAACGCGATGCCGGCCAGGCACTGCGCCTCGTGCATGTGCTGACGGGCCTCCTTGTCGCCGGTGTAGGAAATCGGCAGCCAGTGGTGAATCTCACGGATGCCGTGCAGGGCGTCGGCGTCGGTGAACATGGAGGCCGCCGTCGAGACGTACGCCTCCAGGCAGTGGGTCAGCGCGTCCATGCCGGTGTGCGCGCACAGCTTCGCGGGCATGCTGTAGGTCAGCTCGGGGTCGACGATGGCCACGTCAGGCGTGATCTCGAAGTCGGCAATCGGGTACTTGATGCCCTTGTGGTAGTCGGTGATGATGCTGAACGCGGTCACCTCGGTCGCGGTGCCAGACGTAGAGCTGATCGCGCAGAAGTGGGCCTTGTGGCGAAGCTCGGGAATGCCAAAGACCTTGCACATGTCCTCGAAGGTGCACTCGGGGTACTCGTACTTGATCCACATGGCCTTCGCGGCGTCAATGGGCGAGCCGCCGCCAATGGCAATGATCCAGTCGGGGCCAAACTCCTGCATGAAGGCAGCGCCCTTCATGACGGTCTCGACAGACGGGTCAGACTCGACGCCCTCAAACAGCTTCACCTCGAAGCCGGCGTCCTCCAGGTCCTTCTGGATGTCCTGAAGGAATCCGCCGCGACGCATGCTGTGTCCGCCAGAGACGATGACGGCCTTCTTGCCCTTCAGGTTCTTGACCTCGTGGCGAGACCCCTCGCCAAAGTACAGATCACGCGGGTTGGTAAAACGGCCCATAATAAGCTCCCTACGCTTGTGCCCGCCGCCCCGTGCGACAGGCTGGTTTCCGCATACTTGTAGGCATATCACATTCCGCCGTCCCCGTCGGTAACTATTCGGTAATAATGTCCTAAAAATTGCCGAATGAAGCATTAAAATGAATTGAACCTAGGCAAAGGGTTAGGTTTATTGAAAATAGTTGTCCATCAATCAGTGGACAACCCACCACGCGGAACTCCGCGCACAGGGAGGGCGAGAAGAGCATGGCCACGTTCCTCAATGACAGTCCCGTCTTTGGGCCGGTCCGCAGCAGGCGCCTCGGGGTCTCCCTCGGCGTGAACCTCATGCCCTCGACGGGCAAGATCTGTACGTTCGACTGCATCTACTGCGAAAACGGCTTCAACTCCCAAAGGCGCACGCGCGACGGCTACGCCACACTCGAGGACGTCACCTCGGGGCTCCGCGCCTCGCTCGAACTCATGGCCTCGGACGACGACCTGCCAGACGTCATCACCTTCGCCGGCAACGGCGAGCCCACGGCAAGCCCCATCTTCCCCAAGGCGGTCGAGGCCGCGATCGCGCTTCGCGACGAGCTCGCGCCGGCCGCAAAGATCGCCGTGCTCTCAAACGGCACGTTCGCGGACAGGCCCGCCGTCCGCGACGCCCTGCTCAAGGTGGACGACAACATCCTCAAGCTCGACGCCCACGCAGACTCCCTCGCTCGCGCGCTCGATAGGCCCAACATCCCCTACTCCGTGGAGCACCAGGTACAGGCGTACGCCGCGTTCGACGGCCACGTCATCGTCCAGACCATCTTCCTCGAGGGCAAGTTCGAGGGCCGCGACGTCTCCAACACCTCGTACGACCAGGTCAGCGAGTGGCTCGAGGACGTCAAGCGCATCGCACCGCAGTACGCCACCATCTACACCATCGCCCGCAACACCCCCGCGCCGGACCTCCGCAAGGCCAGCCGCGAGACCATGGACGCCATCGCGGACCGCGTCCGCGCCGCCGGCATCCGCTGCCAGGTCTCCTACTAGCCCAGCGCCACCGCCGCGACCGTCATTTTTCGCCATCTACCTGCACTTCTCAACATACTGAGTAAACTTACTCAGTATGTTGAGAAGTGCAGGTAGGCCAGCATGTTCCCGTCTTCCAGCTGCTGGAGGAGCTGTCCTACTTCTCTAGCGTGAAAGTTGCTCCAGGTAGCAGCGTCCGATAGTTGTCGCTGTCGACTTTGTAGAGCGTGACATGCCGTCGGTTTGCCGTAGCAGAGGATGTGATGTTTTTCAGCTTGGTCGTCCTTTCCGAAGACCACTGGCCACCGAGATTGACCGAGTTGCTGACGTCATATCCCTCAACCACCGCAGATTTGTCGATGCGCTCCTCATACCCGAGGACGCAGGCGAGCGCATCGGTGACCCTGACGGTCATTACACCCTTCGATGCATCATATGTAACCGAATAACGACTTTTATCGATTTCTGCGCCCTTATGATTTTCCGAATCTGGCTGGTAGGCATAAAGATGGATGGTATCCATCAGCAGCTCAGGAGAATAACGGTTCGCATCGCCAAAGGTGTCTGTCAGCACCAGGGTGCCAGAGCTCTTATCAAGATCCTTCCCAGCTGGGTTGATGTCAACGTAGTAGCGCATGATGTTGGTCGGCGACCCATTAGATGTGACCCGCTCGCCTATCTTCACGACGTTCTGGACGTCACGGGCCACCGTTGTCGTCTGCGTGTCCTTATGATGTTTGACATGTAAGGTGGTCCGAAGGCCACCTTTTGCTCAGCATACAATCTTTCAAATTTTTTATGCACCCTTCCAGAAGCGCCCGCACAATCGAGCGGGCGCTTGGCAGATTGGTGCATGGGACGCGGGCCTCTTACGCGCGCACCTCAAACGGGGTCTCCTCCCCGCGGCTGAACGCCAAAAGCGCGCCGGCGGAGTTGAAGATCATGGCGCGCACGTCCTCTGCGGTGTAGAACGCCATGTGCGGCGACACGATCACGTTGGGGAACGCCATCAGCACGCTGCGGTCGCGGTTGGGCAGCACGTCGCGGCTGAGGTCCCGGTAGTACAGGTCCGCCTCGTTCTCTATGGTGTCGAGCGCCGCGGCGCCCACCTTGCCGGACTCCACGGCCGCTACCAGGGCCTCCGTGTCCACCAGCATGCCGCGCGCGGCGTTCACCAGCACCATGCCGTCCTTCATCTTGGCAAACGCCGCCGAGTCGAGCATGTGGTAATTCTCGGCCAGGCCGGGCGCGTGCAGCGTGATGGCGTCGGACTGCGCAAGCAGCGTGTCAAGGTCGACGTACGTGGCGTGCGCGCGCACGTCGTCGTTGGGATACGGGTCGTACGCCAGGATCTTGCAGCCAAAGCCGCTTAGGTGGCGCACCACCGTGGAGCCTATGCGCCCCGTGCCGATGACGCCCACCGTGGAGGTGGAGATGTCCTTTCCCAGCTTGCCGCGCAGGCCAAAGTCCTGCGCCGCGGAGTGGCGGGCCAGCAGCTTGACCTTGCGCTGCGCCATGAGCATCAGCATGATGGCGTAGTTGGCGACGCCCTCGGGCGGGTACGGCGCGTTGGAGACGCGCATACCCAGCTCGCGGGCGTGGGCCACGTCGATGTGCTCGTAGCCGATGGTGCGCGTGGAGAGGTAGCGCACGCCCTGCGCCCAGAACGCATCCAGCAGGTCCGCCGGCATGGGGTTGGTGATTATGCACAGCGCGTCGTGCCTCGAGGCAAGGTGGGCGTTCTCTAGCGTGGGATACTCGCTCGTCCAGTCGAACTCGAAGCCCATCTGGCTCGCAGCTTCCCGCATGTACCCAAGCTCGTCGTATTCGCGCAGCGCATAGGCAAAAAGCCTCATGAGAAGAACCTCCCCTGGTAGTTGGCGGTTCGCCTTGGTCGTGCGCCCCTCGCGCGCCGCAGCCCGCGCACCCGCCGCCGCAGACGGCTCCGCGGCACGTGGCTCCATATTAGTTGACGCGCCGCGTCGCGCGCGAAGCGTGCCTATACGTTAACGTTGGCAGGCTATGCACAACCGTTCGTCGCGCCCAAGTAGGCGACGCCATCTGGTTCCGTCCAATGCGGCAGGCCCTCGCGGCATGTTTTCGCGATTCTGCCTGCGGGGTAGTAACATCTAACCATTCGAATCTTGCGCAAGCCAGCCGGACAACATAGCTTCAAGGGGTCCGATGTCCTTCCTCGACGGAAATTACAGGCTTCAGGAAAGCCAACGCCTCGAGTTCAAGGAGGCGCAGGCCGGACTGCCCGACGACATCTGGGAGACGTATTCCGCGTTCGCCAATACCGAAGGCGGAGAGATTGTCCTTGGAGCCCATCAGAACAAGGAGACCGGAGTGCTCTCTCTTGCGGGCGTGCCAGATGCGGAATCTCTGGTAGACGCCTTCTGGAATGACGTCAGAAACCCGAACAAGGTCGAGCGAGACATCATGCTCGCAGACGGCGTGTCCGCCATCACCAGAGATGGGCTTAGCATTGTTGTCATCACCGTTCCCCACGCAGAGCGTGGGGATAAGCCCGTTCGCGTGTACGACAAGAGAAAGAAGCAGATGGTCGCCTGGGTCAGGCGCGGGTCCGGAGACAAGCGCGCCTCCGAGAACGACCTTAGCCTCATGGCGTACGACAGGACCTCTTCTGCCGACCGCAAGCCGCTCGAGCACTATGGTCTCGACGCGCTTTGCCCCGAAACACTCTCGCGGTATCGCTCGCTCTTCGCCGCGCTCAAGCCCGAGAGCCCTTGGGTAACAGATTCCGACGAAGACTTTCTCTATCACGTTGGCGCCGCGGCGCGCGATGGCAAAGGCACCATCCGCCCAACTCGTGCAGGTCTTCTTGCATTTGGATACGAGTACGAGATAACCGACTACCTTCCCCAGTACCTGCTCGACTATCGCGAGGAGGCCGATGACTCCGACCGCTGGAGTGACCGCGTCTACTCCATGAGCGGAGACTGGAGCGGCAACATCATTGACTTCTACCTCACGGTATCGCAAAGGCTGAAGAGCCATTTCAAGGCTCCTTTTGGTACCGATGAGTTCGGAATGTCGCACTCGCCGCGCAACCCCATTACCGAAGCCGCAAACGAAGCCGTCACCAATGCCCTTATTCACGCATACTACGGGGGCTCGTGCACGATCAAGGTGGTTCTCACGAACGTCAAGCTGGAAGTGACGAACCCCGGGAGCCTGCTCGTTGATCGCGATGTCGCCATCGCCGGCGGGGTTTCGGAATCAAGAAACCCCACGCTCATGCGCATCCTGTCTTTCATAGGTGCAAGCGACCGGGCTGGCAGCGGTTTCCAGAACATCTGGAAGGTCTGGTAGGGCGCGCTATCAAGTAGTCCTCTCCTGATCGAGACTCACTCCCCCGCCAGCGTTCGGCTTACGCTTCCACTTGAAAACATACCATCGCAGAAAAGCGCGCGCCTCGCCGACGACGCCGACCTGACAAAACTGCTGAAGCTTGTTGAGTCTAGCCCAAACGGACTTGGCTCCCGGGAGGCTGCAGATAAGGCGGGGATTTCCATCCGAGTGGCCCAGAAGCGCCTTAAGCAGCTGTTTGACGCCGGAAGCATCACACGCGTTAGGGACGGTAATGCCTTGAGGTACCGAGCGGTGTCTGAAAGCACCACCCTTAAAACACAGGGGTAGCGCCGTTCGTCGCGAACGCATCCCGTTCGTCGCGAACGCATCCCGTTCGTCGCGAACGCATCCCGTTCGTCGCGAAC